>Ga0116191_1000359_pt1 | contig 42012 bp, 45 predicted proteins | sample AD_UKC111_MetaG_FD_89897 | JGI IMG/M metagenome (GOLD analysis project Ga0116191, IMG submission 89897) | Active sludge microbial communities of municipal wastewater-treating anaerobic digesters from Hong Kong - AD_UKC111_MetaG | ecosystem: Engineered > Bioreactor > Anaerobic > Digestate... | reverse complement strand
AGAAGTCTTACAATAGGCGGCGGCGGCTATACGTTTCCGAGATATATGGAAGTCTATTACCCAAATGCGCATATAGATGTCGTCGAGATAGACCCCGAGGTTACAAGGATTGTATACAACAATCTTGGATTACCTAAAACAACGAGAATCCGGTCTTTTAATGAAGACGGCCGCTGGTATGTAATGAATTGCAAAGAAAAATACGACCTTGTTTTTACCGATGCATATAATGACCTTTCAATACCATATCATCTTACTACAAAGGAATTTGCAGAGCAGATAAAGGGTATCATGAATCCTGATGGCATATTGATGTCCAATATCATCGACAACTTTCAAAAGGGGGCGTTTTTACCCTCATATATGAAAACCCTGCGTGAAGTTTTCGGACAAAAAAATGTGTACCTTATTTCTGTTAGTCCTGACTTTGAAAACACAAGAATCAGCACTTTTATTGTTTTGGCTGGAAAAGGAAATATCGATATTGAAGATTTTAAGACACATATTACAGGTCGTTTGGGAGGGCACGCCACATCTGCCGTTGTGCCCGAAGATCTGATGCAGGAATTTATAAACAAAAGGTACTCGATCATCATAACGGATGATCATGCACCTGTAGATAATCTGATTGCACCTGTCTTTGAAGAAAGGTTTGGTTACAACAGGAAGAGCTGAAAAACAACAGCAAAAGAATATTGATTTAAACGAAGAATTCCTTTAGAATTATCATGATGCGGGTATAGCTCAGATGGTAGAGTGCAAGCTTCCCAAGCTTGATGCCGCGGGTTCGATCCCCGTTGCCCGCTCCATAATTCATCTATGAAAAAACAATATCGCATTAAAAGTATTCCCCATCCATTTGTTAGAACTTGTCTGCTTCTGCTGTTTGTCTTCACGCTTTTATCATGCACAATTCAACATGAAATCAGAATCCTTTACATGAACGACTTTCATGGATTCGCAAATCCCTATAAACCATATGGGTCTAATGAAGCTCAAGGGGGACTTGCATACCTTGCTACAAAGGCAGAACGTCTTCGGGCAGAGAGGCCCACGCTTTTTCTTGCAGCAGGGGACATGATACAGGGTAATAATTGGGCTAATATCTTTCAGGGAAAATCATCCATAGAAGCGATGAATGCAATGGGTTTCGATGCAATGGTTGTTGGAAACCACGAGTTTGATTTTGGCCAGTCGACCCTCAAAAAGAGGATAGATGAGGCGAATTTTCCCGTTCTTGGTGCGAATGTAAGAGGCATGAGCGGTTTGAAGCCATATATCATCAAAGATATCGGCGGTGTTTCTGTGGCTGTTATTGGTGTTGTAACAGATGAGACGCCGGTTTCAACAGCCCCCAAAAATGTGGAAGGATTGCAATTTCTTTCTCCGGCCGATACGGTAAGTAAATATGTAAAGGAACTCAAAGATAGAGGCATGTTCATCGTTGTGCTTTCACACATAGGATTCGTTGCAGATATCGAATTGGCGAAAAAGGTCGAAGGCATAGATGTTATTGTCGGTGGTCACTCACATACGAGGGTCGATAAGCCAGCCCTTATCGGCAAAACCTTTGTAGTGCAAGCCTTTGAACATGGAAAAGTGCTCGGTGTTCTAGACCTCAATGTAAAAAATAAAGGTATTGTTAGAGCCGAAGGCAGACTGGAACCGATAATACCAACCGGGGAGAAAAACGAAACTGTCGGTGAGATTGTTGCAAAATATCAACAACAGGTGGATGCTATCATGAGCGATATGGTCGGTGAGTCTCTTGTTGAACTGGACGGAACACATGTAAGGCTTGTGGAAACAAACTTTGGAAACCTTATTGCCGATATTATGAGGAATGTATCAGGTGCCGATGCTGCAATAATCAACGGTGGCACGATTAGAACCAGCATCAAAAAAGGTCCTATCTTGGTGGGCGATATATATGGGGCGCTTCCCTTTGATAATTATATCGTTGCCATCAAACTTACAGGGCAGCAGATTCTTGATGCATTGGAGCATGGGGTTTCAGGCATTGAAGAGGTAAGGGGTGGGTTTCCCCAGGTCTCAGGCATTGTATTCACTTACGACAGGTCTAATCCAAAAGGTTCCAGGGTTAAAGAGGTCTTTGTTAATGGCATCCCGCTTGCGATTGACAAAGAATATACGGTAGCAACAAATGACTTTCTTGCAGCCGGCGGCGATGGATACAAGGCGTTTGGAGATGCAGTAAAGTCTTCAAAGGATTATGAGGTAACCGGCGGGGCAATGAAGGGGGATAAACTTGTATACTGTGACTCCGGAAGATGGTTGCGGGATGTGGTCGTTGACTACATCAAATCACAAAGGGTAGTTTCTCCGAGTGTCGAGGCACGGATTAGGGAGCAAGGAAAGACTGATTGAGCGCTTTGTAAAGTTACAACACAAAAGATGTCTGGCTATGAGGGTATATGTTAACGATATTGAAATTCATTTGATGACTGGTATGACAGTAAGGCACGCACTTGTATATTCAGGATTAATAGTTATGATTAAACAAGGTAAAAAGGTCTACGACGAGGCAGGAAATGAGATTGGGCTGGATGGGGCGCTGACAGAAGGGGAAAGGATTTATCTAAGATGAGACCACCACTTTGAACGATTTATACAGCGGTTCATACCTGTAATGACCTGGCACGAAGTGAGCATGAAAAACTGTTCCTTTTTGAAAAAGATATGAGCCTTCAACAATTCTTTTCATGGTGCCAAAAGCACCTGGTCTTTAAAACGTTCCTTCAATGCATCGGCGAGCGCATCAGCATCCTTTTCATGCTCAAACTCAACCATCAGTTCTCCTTCATCTCCCACAATGAGTCGTCCATATTTTTTGACTACTTCCGCTATTTCAAGGGGCTCTGCCGTCCACCATCCCCGCGTTCTTCTCAAGAGTTCCTCGCCTTTAAGCGGTTGTGGGGTTACAAGGTCTATAGTGCGAAACCATGCGCTCCACCCGATCTGTGCAGGGGCGCGCAGTACAGGCGATACAGGGTCATGATAGATACGGCATCTACCAAAAAGACGCAATCTTATCACTTGGAGACCTCCCTGATAATTTTGTCTATCCTTTCGTTGGTGGAGAATAATCCTTTCGGTATATTGATCCTGTGAACGTTAAGGATATGTGCAAGACAATGCAGGTAGATGTCAGCCATCTCCTTTTCAACTATTGAAAAATCCCAACGGTTGTGAGCCATCCAGACCTTCTCGAACAGTCTTAATGTAGCCGAACGAATACGTTTTAATCTCTCGTCAAAAAAAGAAATGTTCAGCTCTTTCAATAGTTTGTTCTGTGAGGCTTCCATTGCGGCAAAGGCACGCCTCAAAAACCTGACTTGTGGGTCATGACCGAACTGATCTACATCCAAACATGTGCCTCCTGATGATTTGTTGTCAATATCAAAACTACAATTTATTTAACATGGATAAAATCTGATAAAGACGGATATGTTTTTTATCATTCGATTCGATTTATCTGCCTTTATCCGGTTAAATCCATATCACAAAGATATCAAGATGCTAACAATAAGGCGGTTGAGTGTCAACGATATTTTTTCAATCAATTTCCTTTACAATTAGTATTGCATAAGATATAAAATTCCGTCTTATGGAAACGCTGGATGAAATAAAAAGGGCAATATTAGAACGGTCTAAAAACATAGCAATTGTAGGGCTTTCGCCTAAAATGGACAGACCGAGCAATATGGTTGCTCAGTATTTAATCGCCACAGGTTACAACGTTATACCTGTAAATCCCCGACACGATGAAATACTTGGGAGAAGGTGTTATAAAAACCTTTCCGATATCCCTGAACAAGTCGATATCGTAGATATTTTTATGCGGTCAGAAAATGTACTGCCGATAATCGAAGAGGCGGTCAAGATAAGACCTAAGTGTATATGGCTGCAATTGGGTATCCAAAATGAAGAGGCGAGAAGGCTGTCTGAAGGGCATGGCATTACATTTTTCATGGATATTTGCATCAAGCAGGAACATGCAAGGCTAATTGAAAGTCCAAATCTCAGCTTTTAAATCACGAATAAGCACCAAATAAATGTTCCCCACGATCACATCGCCTGTATTGATGCCAAATCCAGCATACAAGGGTTCCTTCCCTTCGGATTTCCATTTTTCCTGAAGTTCTTCTAATCTTTTTACCATGTGAAGTGCACATTTTACAGCGCGTTCGGCGTGATCGTCCTGCGGCAGTGGAGACTCAAACAGTCGCCCTATTGGGAAGAAAAACATAGTGCCAAATAAATCCTTATTTCCTACTGCAAATTAAAATGTCAAGGGCTGACCCTTCTGCTCTTCTCAAACGCATTTTTTGTGTTAGACCATCCCGGAAAAAACCATCAAGAGACAAGGAAATCCGGTTGTTGTCGCTCAAGAATGCGTCGCGATTAAACCGTAGCATAGGCAAATGCTCCAAAGCCCAAAGGTTATCGGTTTATTGTTTGCGTTATAATGCAAACATTTTTTATAGCTTGTAACGGAATGTACGGAGCAGTTCCTTCCTCTGTTTTTTGTCTTCGGCGGCCTCAATACCTCTCGGTTTTGCGCCATCAATGATGCCCATGATGCCTCTACCCTGATCTGTCTCGGCAACAACAACTTCCAGCGGGTTCGCCGTTGCACATATTACGTGGCATACCTCCTGGCAGGCCTTTATGGCGTTCAGGACGTTTATCGGAAAACCATCCTTCATGAAAATAACGAATGTATGGCCACATGATAGCAAAAAGGATGTCTCTGATGCGAGTCTCATGAGGTCTTCATCGTTGCCTTCGTATCTCACAAGACATGGTCCGCTTGCCTCAGAGAAGGCAATGCCGAATTTGAGGGATGGGGAAGAACCAACGAGGATCTCATACATGTCCTCAACCGTTTTTACAAAATGCGACTGGCCAATGATGATGTTCAGTCCTTCTGGGATATTGATTTTTACAGTCTTAAATTCCATAAATTCCTCCTGTAATAGTGTTTAGCTTAGGGCGTTTAGAGCAAATCATAACATAAAGCATACCTCCTTTCTTTATATTTCAACCGCTAACCTATACGTCCTCTGCCACACTATGAGATCTCTAAAGGTTTTTTCACTACTTCCACCATCGTCCATCATCTTTAGACTCTACGCTCTATGCTTTACGTTATCCGCTAAAATGGTTTTTTCTTTCTAAAATCCGGCAAATACAGAGCTGCGCTTTCCAACTCTTGAATAAATACATTTTCAAAACCATTCTCCGAAAGGAACATTACAAGGTCATTGTATTCATCATACCTTATTCTCCTGTTTAGCATAGGATGTTCATGCGCTTTATATACAGGGTAATATTGAGACATAAGACTTATATATGTATCTTTTCCGAGCGTGTCTCTTATCCACTTTAAAATGCTCAAAGAACCTGCAAGGTTTGCAGGAAGCACAAGGTGTCTTATGAGGATACCCCTTTTTGCGACTCCGTTCTCTATCACAAGGTCACCTGTTTGTCTTTTCATCTCGATTATTGCCTTTTTCGCATATTCCGGATAACCTTTTTCTATTGGTATGCCAGAAAGCCTCTCTCCAATATAGGCATTCCAGTACTTGAAATCAGGCAGATATATATCTATAAGTCCGTCAAGTATCTGCAATGAACGGACATGCTCATAGGCGTTAGTATTATAGACGAATGGAATTCCTATATCGTCCGATAATGCCCTCTTTATTGCTACGGCAATGAAAGGTATGTAGGGCACCGGGCTTACAAGGTTTATGTTGTGACACCCCATCTGTTTGAGCTCAAAAAAGATATCGACAAGCTCTTCAATAGTAACTCTTTCGCCTGTTGTTGTTTGGCTTATCTGATAATTCTGGCAGTATATACAGCGTAGGTTGCAGGAGCCAAAAAAAATGGTTCCGGAACCCCTTGAGCCCGAGATGGGTGTTTCTTCGCCAAAGTGTGCACCATAATGTGCAATGATAATTTCATTGCCTACACCGCAGAAACCTATCTTCCCACCAAGCCTGTCTACGCCGCATTCCCGAGGGCATAAGCTACATTTTGCAAGAAGTGTTAATGGGTCATTCATATCATTATTATAATAACCAAGAACCAAAATACAATAAACAAAAATATAAACCTAATAACAATAGGGATTTGCTTAAAATTTGTATGTTGGCTATTGGAATTTGCATTTATTGAGTATCAAGGAAACGACAAGCTATTTTTTATACGGTCATACACATCCCCGGTAAACTGGAGAAGAAGCGGATTTTCTTCAGGGTCAAGCCATCCCATTAAAAATGCAAGGTCATTTTCTGACATCGCGGTACAACCCGAGGTTGCTTTGTCAGGAGACTCCCATACGTGTAAAAATATACATGACCCACGTCCCTTCTCCACCGATCCCGTATTGTGTTCTACAAAGACCCCTGCCTTATAGACACCTATGGCTGACATCTTTTCTGAGCTTTTCCAGTCGCGAACCTCTGCTTCCGTATTGTCGACGATACGATTGTAATGCACCGATGCCACATCATCCACACACTCTATGTGCTCTGTCAGCCTTATATAAGGCAATTTCACGTAATGGGGTTTCTCTAAAAAACCGAATGTCTGATTTATTGCAAATATGCCCGACGGTGCCCTGCCGTCGCCTTCTTTTTTCAATGGAGCCTTATCATCAAACATTCTGTAATCAATATCAAAACTTCTACCCCACCCAAGACCATTTTTACCAATAACAACAGGTATTCCTTCTTTTATTGTGTGCCAGATCTCGTTTTTCTTTTCATGGAGAGACATGGACGCCTCAAAAGCATCCCATGTCTTTGATCTAACAACGACGACCTGTTTTGCTTTTCTAAGGGGATTGGGGATATCGGCGCATTTTACCCTATCGGAGAATACAGACGCAAATAACACAGCAAAGAGGAGCATTACTGACAATTTCATGATGTATTTTACATCATAACCTAACTGCATCAGCATTTCAACAAACTGCAAAATGCTGCACATTGCTTTGTAAACCGTCAAAAATCATAGCCACATGAAGGTATCTTCATCGTATATGTATATTTTTTACACCGGACGGTCTCCACGCCGGGGAAATGACTGCGGGAGGCTCTAAGGTTCGCAAGTATGACGCCCATATGAGGCTGAATTCACCATATCTATCGTTGATGGAATCCATAGCGTTAAGAAGATTTTTTCTCCTCTCGGTTTCTCCAAAGAGGGACATCTGACCTGACTCGTGTGTTATATTAGAAAGGCGCACCCCAAGGAGCCTTACCCTGTCTCTGAGGCGTATTGCATCAAGGATCGAGAGCGCGCCTCTGTATATGGTGTGTGTGTCGTTGGTAGGCGCTGGAAGGGTTGACTGTTTTGTAATTGTTTCAAAGTCAGGATACCTGATAGTAAGGGAGAGGGTTTTGCCTGCGTACCCGTGCCTTCTTGCCCTTCTACCGACCATTTCGCTAAGCTGTAAGATATAGGACGCAATCTCATTCCTGTCATAGATGTCTTTGGGCAGGGTCATGCCATGCCCTATGGATTTTACCTCCCCTTCATCGACTCCGATGGGACGCATGCACATACCCATCCCCATGGCCTTAAGAAATTCTCCAATGATGCCGAATCTTCTTCTCAGGATGCTAACAGGTGTCCTGCCGAGTTCCCCACACGTCTTTATGCCCATTGCCTCAAGCTTTTTCTCGGTCTGACGCCCAATCCCCCAGAGTTCTTTCACCGGGAGGTTTTCAAGTAGAGAAGGCACGTCCTCAGGCCTTATCCGTTTAAGCCCATCCGGTTTGGCAAGGTCGCTTGCAAGTTTTGCAATGAGGATATTTGGGGCAATGCCGATGGTACAGTTTATACCGAACCTTTTCTTGACGAGTTCCTTTATGGTGGTGCCGACCGCTTCGGGGCCTCCGAAAAGATGGTTTGTCCCCGTTATATCGAGGAATGCCTCGTCTATTGAATATATTTCCACATCAGGTGTAAACCTGCGATATATCTTTTCCAGTTCGCCGCATGTGTATGTGTATTTTTCGTTGTCACCCACCACGAAAATAATATGGGGGCAGTGTTTCCGCGCCTCATATACGTTCATCCCTGTCTTTACGCCATATGCCCTTGCCTCGTAAGAAGAGGTCGTCACAACCGTCCTACCACCAGAACCTATAACAGCAATGGGTTTCCCCCTCAGCCTTGGATTTGCCCTTTGTTCAACGGATGCAAAAAACGCATCCATATCAACACAGATAATAATTTTTGACATGGCACGTTCAGTGATTACGGATTATCGTCAAGGGTTCAGTCTGCCTATCAATCATATCTCAGTCAATAGATAGGGGTAGCAATTTCTTTAATTCATTGTATCTTTCAAAATTATAATTACCTTTGTTATCAAATGCTGTTTTGTTGTATATACGTTTTAATTTTTTGTCACTATTAATTTTTTGCCTGATTAATTGACTGTTTTCAACGAGTTCTTTTTCGGAATATAGATGCCAGCAATTCAATGTTTCTAAGTATTCTGGTCTCAATCTGTTGTCATTATCATTCAAATACTGGAATTTATTTAAAAATTCTGTTGTAGAAATCGTATTGATTATTTCCAGAATCTGTTCCATTGTGTTAGATTGACCGGAAAGAAAATCCCATAACTCGTTTGCTATCAAAGTTTCTTCATGATCAAAATATTTATTCATATTCACAATTGAGCCCAAAAACCTCTTTTTGTTAAAGCTTGATATAGGTTCGATCGCAGGGTCGACTGTTGGATCAAAAGGAAACACAATGTAAAATTGAATTTGTCTGTTTGGAAACTTTCTATAAAGCGCAGCCTTTCCCTCTAAAATCTTTTGTTTTTCACCTCTCATTTCACCTGAGTTGGGTTTCACGGTTTTTAATTCTATAGCAATAACAGAGGTATCATCTTCAATGAATACATCAGCCGAAAAATCCAGGGCATTCACTAATGGCGTATAATAGTTTTTATAAATCAATGCATTTTCACGGTAAAGGTCTGGTTTATCAATAGAATTGCTCAAATCAGTGATAATTTTTGAAATATTTTCTTTTTGTGTTTGAGTAATTTGCAGGTTTCCCGATTTTTTTGAAGTATATTCTCTTTTTTCTCCTTCGCATAAATGATGTGCAACATTTTCGAAGAAAACCTGCCCGAGAGTGGTATTTAAGCCATGAAGCCAACTGCTTAGACTGATAAAAAAAGGAGTATCGGTTACTTTTCCTTCTATTTTATCTGAGAATGCCTTTAAGAAAGATTCGTGAAACGGGGCATTTCTGTTTTTTGATGCATCTTCCGGAAAGCTTTCAAATCGAGTCACCAGTGTTTTGATAACTTCTATCGAAATTTTTTCCTTTACCTTATTTGATAGCGCCACTTTAAAAAAGTTCCTTTAATTTTTTAAATGCCCTTCAGATAGCTCTAATTTTTTAAAAAACTGTCTTATTTCTTTTCAAGTGGAAAATCTTTTCTGAATACGCGCCTTTGTCCTTTTCCGTACGGTTGAGCACCGGTCTTTTGTACTGGTTCACTATACACATATCAGCCTTCTCTGCAATAGTCGGGTATATGTTGTATTTATCGTTGGCTACAAGGAAAATGTCATAGTCTTCAACCAAAAACCTTTTGCAATTATTGAGAACATCCGCTATTCCTTGAATGTAGCTTTGCCTTGCCTCTCTTCCTTGTCCCTTGTAAAGAGGTCCTATCTCCAGGTCATCTTTACGTTCAAAGCCAAAAAGGTCATATGCATAAGCATGCTGTTCATGGTAATCTATCAACCCGACATAAGGGGGACTTGAAAAAATCCCTTTAATTTTTTGCCTTCTTGCCAGCTCTGCAAATTTTAAGTTTATTCTATCAAGTTCGTTGAAGATATTAATAGTGCGGCTGTCTCCGCTAATGCATACCTGAAAGGTCGGCGTGCGCAATTTGTTGAAATGTAAAAGGCGTTTTAATGTATCCTTTGTATAGGTCTCCCACCATTTAAGGATCGAAAAAAGCGGCTTGCATATTTTTCCATGCTTTGAGCAGTAATATGTTGTAGTAACCGGCTCAATCAGCGTAGCCAGGTCGGCATGAGTAGTCGCCCTGCAGGAACGGATTGTCCTGCTCAAAATTATGCTGATTATATGTCTTGTATCTGTATTTTTAATCTTTTTTATCTCGTCGAAAACGCATTGAATTTCATTCCTTATGTGTTGTGGATACCACTTATCCAGAAAAGAATCTGCTGTATCTTGCCTTAGCTTGATGTTGTATTTACCAACAAGTTCATTAAAAATCGGCAAAAATTCTTTTTCTTTCTCGGCACCATATTTTTCTTCGTTGATCATATTCTGCTTTACCTTAAATTTGTATTCCGGCACAGGAAAAAACTTATTGTTAAATCCATACAGTGCCTGTAAAAGTCTTTCCTCGAATTCTGGTACGTTAGAGCTTGATATAAATTCTTTCAGCCTTTTTGTAATTCGGTGAATCTCTGTTTGAACGTCAATTAAATCATATTTTGTAATTTTGCATTTTCCTATAAGTGCATTGAAAGCTGAAACATCGATACCAATGGCATGCATTCCAAGTTCACACGCCTGTACCATAGTGGTGCCACTGCCGGAGAATGGATCAAGCACGATATCACCACTTTTAAAGTAAACTTCCTTTTTGAAGTTATCTGTGTGGTCATCGAGAAAATATTCTACAAGCTGTGGAATGAATTTGCCCTTGTAGGGATGCAGACGGTGCACATGTTTCGTAGTCTCGGTTTCTTTATACTGATCAAAGGACAGTGCCCAGTTTAAATCCTCGCCGAGCTGATCTTTCCATGAAATCTCCCTGTATCCGTTGTAAGATTTGTAGTATTCAATAAGTTCCTCTTTGGAAATTTTTGTTGTCCCGTTTCCATTGAACCTTTTTATCCTTCCATACTGGATAAGGTAGGAAATGTTTGAGGTTGTAACGTTTTTGCCTAAATAACCTGTCGCCCACTCGCTGGCCTCTTTTATTGTAAGCAAATCATCCCCGTTAAACATCTATATCCACCTTCCATGCGAGACCCGAAATATGGTTTCGGGATTTCTTGTAAGCCCACTTTTAATTAATGTTGGTATTGTTTTCTTATTATTGTAACATCCGGTCATTTCGAATTCTATCCAAAAAACTTTATCCATGGGGTGCATCTTTTGAATTTCGCCCCTTTTTATGCCTCAAGGTGTTCTATCCTCCACAAAAGAGAGCCTGTATTATAGCTTAATTCATAGAGTGCATTGCCATCGGTAATAGAGAAATGGTAGATGTCGTTCTTTCCTTCCTTTGACTTCCACATATAGGTGATCTCTTCGACCTTAACGAATCTTCCTGACCAGCTGAACCGTATGGGGCGCATCTTATAAGAAGGGTCAAACATGGCAAGTACTGACACTAACTGCCCGACGTTCATAGCGCTAAACCTTGTTTCGTATGAGGCCAATGACCTTTCCTGCAATTGTCACATCATCGGCATTATATTCCCTTGGCTCCATCGAACTGTTTTCCGGTTTCAGAATAATCTTATCATGTCTGAAAAGCACCCTTTTTACCGTTGCCTCCTCCCCTATGATGACCACCCCAACATCGCCATGTTCAATCGTAGACTGTTGTTTCACAATCACATGGTCGCCTTCGAAGATGCCGGCCTCTTTCATGCTGTCGCCGACAACCCTCAAAGAGAATGTATCCTTTGCAGGGAAAAGTGTAGGATCGACAACAATGTGCGTATCGATCTCCTCTATAGCCAGCATAGGGTCTCCCGCCCTTATTCTTCCAGCCACAGGCACCATGTGTCCCCCTGCCGTCTTGAAACCTTTTATCTCGATACCCCTTGATTTTGCAGGGTCTATATGGATAAAGCCCTTCTTTTCGAGTGATTTGAGGTGGTTTCGTGCAGCAGGCCACAGGATACCGAAATGTTTCCCTATCTCCCTTACAGTGGGCGGATACCCCTGTTTTTTGACATAATCCTTCAAAAATTCAAGAATCCTTTTCTGGGTCTCTGTCAGTTCTAACATATATACAAATGTATACTAATTAATGCGTATTGTCAAGTGAAAAATATGTTTCTTTGGTTGCTCGGTGTTGTCAAGATATTCTAAAAAATGTAATCTGCTTTACAGAAGTGAACCATTCAATAAATTAAAAAGGTCTATAACGACAAAAAAGGGAGGTAAGACATGAGCTGGAAAATCTGTATGATATTTCTATTTTCCTTTATCTTTCTATGTTCAGGTTTTCAGGGCCTATATGCCTTTAATCAGGCGGACCTGCAGAAACTTAACAGTACAAACAAATGCCCTAAATGCGACCTTTCGAATGCAAATCTTTCCAAAATCGACATGTACGGTGCAGACTTAAGCGGTGCAAACCTCACCGGTGCAAATTTAAGTGAAGCAGCCTTTGAGGATGCGGATTTAAGAGGTGCAAACCTCACCGGTGCCAACATCAAAGGAACAAGTTTTGCGGGTGCAAAATTATCCGACACCATCTGGGTTGATGGAAAAAAATGTAAGCCTGGCTCTATAGGTAAATGTAAATAGCATTTTTGAAGCGTTGTTAAAATTATTGTTTTGCAATTTGAGCCCCCAGGGGTATAATAGATAGATTTTTACGTACTGTGGGGGCAAGATATGCTTAAGAGGTTTTATTGTTGCAGCTTGGTCATCGTTTTTTTCGCATTATTGATGTTTGCCTGTTCTGACAAAAAACAAGACGGTCCCAGTGCCAAGGATTATTTTAACAGGGCTTATGGTTTTGTAGATGCGGGCTACCCCCAGGATGCAATCCAACTTTATACTTTAGCCATCGAAAAAGACCCGACTTATATCGATGCATACTACAACAGGGGTGTTATGCATTTTGTCCTCAGGGAATACCAGAGGGCCCTTACCGATTTAAACAGGGTAATAGAAGCAAGGCCGGATTATGCAATGGCATACGCAAGCAGGGGTTCTGTTTACGATAAACTGATGGATAACAAAAGGGCGATGGAGGATTACATTAAGGCAGCACAATTGGGAGATAAGGATACACAGGATTATTTACGTTTAAAAGGCATTAAATGGTAGTATTATTTGTTTTAAACGTGTAACGAGGCCCGTCGATGACAATATCTCCGTATTGTTTTTTGTGTCGCAAAAAGTGGATTGCGTCTAAATCGATAAAATCAAAACCACCTGTTCCAAGGGCTAAATATATGCCTGCCGATAGACCTGTAATTGTTTCTGTCATGCACCCAATCATCAGCTTCATACCATGTGCCTTTGCCGTATAGTATATCCTGATGGACTCATCTATGCCACTCTTGGCTATCTTTATGTTTACGCCGTGACACATGTCTTTATCTATTGCCCGTATAAGGTCCTTTGTTGAGAATACGGTTTCATCGAGTATAATGGGTATGGGAGAGTATTTTTTTATTTCTGTAAAGCCTTTATATGATGCCTTTGGAAGGGGCTGCTCGAACAGTTCGATGTCATATCCTTTATGCTCGATAAAATCTATTAGTTGGAAAAACGATCTCTCTGTAAACCCCTGATTGCCATCGAGCCTTACAGAAAAACCATCGGATAGGGGTTTTAATTTATCATAAAAACCGGATATATATGCTTTGTCTGCCTCGATATTACCGCTTACCTTGAGTTTAAATATTGAAAAACCTACAGACTTTGCATATCTAACCCATCTATCGAGCATTTTCGGGTCAGTTATAAAAGGAATCGTTATATCGGTTTCAATGTTGTTTAACGCACCTCCCCAGTAGCTATGCTCCGATTTATTTTCGAATGCAAGCCGTGCACGAAAAAGGGCGACCTCAAGCCCCGAAACCGTCATAGGACATTTTTTATATATTTTTCGCAGCATTTTTAACCCTTTTTGACATTCTGCTATGGGTTTGTTGGTCAGTTTTTTTGATGCCTCCGTCAATACATCCTTTATTTGTTTTATACCTTCATGTTTGAGTGCAAGGCTCGTGGGACATTCCCCAAGTCCCGAATGACCGCTTTCCAGCGTTATCTTAACAATAACACTGCTTATGATATCCCTTTTCCCAAGCGATGTTGCGAAGCTAACCTTGAGAGGCCGAACGACTTCATAAAAACTTATGTCTTTAACGTAGCTCATTTCTCTGATAAAAACCGGCCGAAATACATCTGTTTTCCTTCAATGACAAAATTGTGTTCTATATTGCGAGTTATATTGATGCCAAATCTGCTTTCAAGGTCATTTATCTGAACCCTACTGCCTGTTTCCAATGCCTCAATAAAACGATTTTCACCAATATAGATCATCACGTGAACAATCCTGTCTTTTATGCCTTCTGCGGATAAAAATATCAGATCGCCTGATTTGAGGTGTTTGTGGGTGATGTTTTCAGCCATAATCCACTGGTCTTGGGCATCTCGCGGTATATCGATGTTGTTGACCCGGAAAACAAGATTTGTAAGACCTGAGCAGTCAACACCGGAAAAGGCAATTTTTTGCTCTTTTTCATCTGCTGAAATCATGCTTCTACCTCCCCACATATAAGGCGCACCGATGAAAAGTCTCGCCGTTGAGACAATGTTATCCCTTAGCTTTGATGGGGAGGGCAATGGGTCTTTTTTGTTAACCGCATTTTTTTTGATCCAGCCTGTTTTTCCGTCGTTTGAAAAGACTCTGCAGTAGCCGTTTTGTGATGATTCTTTGACTGCAAGCCTTGTGCCGATAGGGACATAAAATAAATTCTCTGTTGAGCAAGATGGTTCTTTCAACAAAAATGTGTTGTGATCTTTTACGGTAACGTCGTAGGGGGCTGGCTTATCAACCAAAATCACAGAGGTCTTTCTTATCCAACCCGGATATCCTGACCATTTATTATCATGTGTAAATTTTTGCTGTTCAATGGCCTCTACATAGTACCAATCTCTGTCATGATACCTATATAGAAGCACTTCATTGTATAATACTTGAGTCTCCTGGAGGTCGTCATGCATATACCCCCCCAGGGACTCAACAGGCTTACGCCTTATATCCGCTACAGGGCTTGTAACAGCAAGGTATTTTTCCATTCATTTAAATTCTATTTCACCGAATTGCATACATCTCTTAAAGGCGCTGTACCTTTCCTTTATTTCCATATACTCAAGGGATTTTATCCTGTTGATACTGAAGTCCTCTACATTGAAAGATGCCATCACAGACCCCATTATAATAGCCTGTTTCAATGTCGTTAAAGACATATCACCGACATTCGAAATATACCCCATGAAACCACCCGCAAAGGTATCACCGGCGCCGGTAGGATCAAAAACGTCTTCAAGGGGATAGGCAGGAGCAAGAAATATCTCCTCTTTGTTCATCATAAAGACACCATACTCTCCCCTTTTAACGACAACACAGGTTGGTCCAAGCGTCATTATCTTCTTCGCACCCTTTACGAGGCTATGTTCCTTTGTTATCTCTCTCAATTCAGCCTCATTGATGACAAGGATGTCAATCCTTCGTATCACATCGATCAGTTCGTTATATTTGTTCTCTATCCAGAAGTTCATGGTATCGAGGGCTACAGCCTTGGGAAATTTGATCTGATCGATCACATGAGACTGCAAAACCGGGTCTATGTTTGCAAGGAAAACAAAATCAGCATCCTTGTATTCCTCTGGCACCTTTGGCTTAAAAGACTCAATAACGTTAAGTTCTGTCTTTAGGGTTACTGCCTGGTTGAGGTCGTAGCCGTATTTGCCTTCCCATCGGAAGGTTTTTCCTTCGTCAACCTCAATCCCTGCCATGTCAACATTTCTGTCCTTGAGAAACCCGATTTCGTCCATTTTAAAGTCTCTACCGACCGTTGCAACCATGCCGACATCGGTGAAAAAGCTCGCGGAATTTGTAAAATGGAGGGCTGAACCCCCCAAAACGTTTTTTGCCTTGCCAAAAGGTGTCTCAATCGAGTCATATGCAACAGTACCGGCTACAAGCAGTTTTATCATGTCCCCATCTCCCAGGATGCGAGATAAATTTTCTGTTCTTCGGTTAATTCATCGATTGTAATACCGGCAGATTTCAGTTTTAAGTATGCCACATTCTTGTCTATTTCTTCTGGAACGCTGTAAACCTTTTTTTCAAGGTTTTTACCATTTTTCCACATATGTTCTGCGCAGAGCGCCTGATTTGCAAAACTCATATCCATGACCTCTGAAGGATGACCTTCTGCGCAGGCAAGATTTACAAGCCTGCCCTCTCCGAGCAAGTATATGCGTTTACCGTTTTGCAAGGTGTATTCGTCCATTGCGCCCCTTATGTTTCTCTTTTTTGCCTTCATTGCCTCGAGGGCATCTATGTCTATCTCGACATTGAAGTGTCCAGAGTTACCAATTATAGCGCCGTCCTTCATAAGTTCGAAGTGTTCTTTTCGCAATACGTGGATATCACCTGTAGTGGTTATAAAGATATCGCCAAGAGGTGCGGCATCCTCCATCTTCATTACATCATAGCCGTCCATAAGCGCTTCCAGCGCACGCAAAGGATTGACCTCTGCTACTATCACGCGGGCACCAAGACCGCTTGCCCTCATAGCAACGCCTTTGCCGCACCAGCCATAACCTGCTAAAACAAACTGTGCGCCAGCAAACAGCAGGTTTGTTGCACGAAGAATGCCGTCTATTGTGCTCTGGCCAGTGCCATATCTGTTGTCGAACATATGTTTTGTATAAGCATCGTTGACAGCAACGATAGGAAAGCAGAGCACCCCTTCCTTTTCCATGCTCTTGAGCCTTATTACACCTGTTGTTGTCTCTTCGGAGCCACCCACGATGTTATTTACAATCTCTTTCTGTTCCTGTGCGGTGAGTTTTTCGACCCAGTTTCTAACTGTTCCATGAAGTGCTTCATAGCGTCCAAGCGCTATCATATGCAATGCTCCGACTAAATCGGCACCATCATCCATAGTTACGTTGGGCTTGAATGCAAGGGCCTCTTTTATATGGGCATAATATACATCGTCGCTCTCGCCCTTTATAGAAAATGTGGGTATCTCGAAATGCTTAACAATTGAGGCAGCAACATCATCCTGGGTGCTCAAGGGGTTTGATGCGCAAAGTGCAACTTCGGCACCGCCTTCCTTTAATGTCCTCACAAGATTCGCTGTCTCTGTGGTCACGTGCAAACAGCACGATATTCTTACGCCCTTTAGCGGTTTTTCCTTTGAAAACCTCTCCCTGATTATCCTAAGAACAGGCATTCTTTTTTCAGCCCATTCGATTTTGTCATAACCCTGGTCTGCAAGTGACAGATCCTTTACATCATAGTTCATCTCTTCCTCCCTAATATGATTCACTATTCACCAATCGCTTTTAGCTTTTCGCAATTCGTATTTCACATTTTATTTTTTACCTTTCACCATCCTTATACCCCTGCTGCTTTTCTTATTTCTTCAACCATATCGAGCTTTTCCCATGTAAAATCAGGGTCATTTCTACCGAAGTGACCGCCGCAGGCAGTTTTGCTATAAATAGGCCTTAGTAAATCAAGCCGTTCAATGATCCTTCTTGGTCTCATATCAAAAAGTTCCATAACAATCGATGCTATTTTATCGGGACTGATCTTGGCTGTTCCCTGCGTATCGATCATAACGGAAACCGGCTGGGCAACACCTATTGTGTATGCAATTTGAATTTCAAGTCTGTCTGCCAAGCCGGCGGCGACAAGGTTTTTTGCAATATAACGAGCCATATAAGAGGCACTTCTGTCAACCTTTGATGGATCTTTGCCGGAAAACGCACCACCTCCATGACTTCCAACACCGCCGTATGTATCCACGATGATTTTACGACCTGTCATACCGCAGTCTCCCTTTGGTCCGCCAACGACAAATCTACCGGTTGAGTTTATGAATATCTTTGTGTTGTCATCCATTAATTCTGGCGGGATAACCTTTTTGATAACCTCTTCTGTGATACCTTCTCTTATGGTCGTAATGGATACGTCAGGGTTATGCTGGGCAGCTATTACAACTGCATCAACCCTTACGGGTGTCCTGTCGATATATTCTATAGTAACCTGGCTTTTTCCGTCAGGTCTCAAGAAATTAAGCGTTTTGTTTTTTCTGACCTCGGCGAGCCTTCTTACAAGCCTGTGTGCATATACAATAGGCATTGGCATAAATTCAGCCGTTTCATTACATGCATATCCAAACATCAAGCCCTGATCACCTGCACCCTGCTCATGGCCCTCTGTTTCGTCGACACCCATTGCGATATCAGGTGACTGCTCATCGATTGTTGTAAGCACTGCACATGTCTCCCAGTCAAAACCCATAGAGGAATCGTTGTATCCAATCTCCTTTACGGTTTGTCTGACAATATCAGGGATATTTGCATATGCACTCGTGGTGATTTCACCGCCTACGAGCGCAAGTCCGGTTGTAACGTAGGTTTCACAGGCCACCCTGGATTTTGGGTCCTGTGCGATCAGCGCATCAAGCACTGCATCTGAAATCTGGTCGGCGATCTTATCCGGATGCCCTTCAGCCACAGATTCAGAAGAGAAAAGATATCTACTCATTGCCATTTTTACTACCTCCTCGAAAAATTAGATTTTTAATCTTGAGTGTTTGTTATAATAGGTCAAACTTAACACTTAATACTGTCTTTTTCATTCTTCGTAACACTTGATAAAGTCATTTGGGAAAATCCTTACCATTTCCTTTCTCAACAGAAGGTCGTTCTCTCTACCAGAGTCATTTTTCATTATTTCTTGCAGGAGCTCTTTGCAGTAACTATGGTCAAGTCCTCTGATGATCTTTTTAACCTTGGGTATCGCATATGCATTCATGCTTATTTCGTCAAGACCTAATGCCATGAGAACCGGTGTATAGAGTGCTTCACCTGCAACCTCTCCGCACAGCGCAACCTCGATGTTATTTGCATGGGCATTTTCAACCGTCTGTTTTATCATTTTCAATACCGCAGGGTGCATAGGTTCATAAAGATAGGACACGTATTCATTAACCCTGTCGATTGCCAGGGTATACTGGATTAAATCGTTTGTGCCAATACTGAAAAAATCGACTTCGGATGCGAGTTTGTCACTTATCATGCATGTTGACGGCACCTCTATCATAATGCCAAATTTAATCCGTTCGTTAAATGGAATCCTTTTAAGAGACAGCTCATCCATACATTCTTTAATGATTTCCTTTGCCCTGCGTACTTCGTCTATTCCTGATATCATTGGAATCAATACCTTGAGTGGGCCATAGGCGCTTGCCCTCAATATGCCTTTAAGTTGTGCCTTGAAAAGCCCCACTTCTTTAATGCAAAGACGAATTGCCCGTAGTCCCATTGCCGGATTAATCTCTACTGGCATTTCAACGCTCGATACGAACTTGTCGCCGCCTATATCAAGGGTTCTTATGGTGATATATTCCATCGCCTTGTTTTCGGCGAGCTTTTTATATATGTGATAGTGGTCTTCTTCGGTCGGCAATTCCTTTTTTGATAGATATATGTATTCAGTACGGTACAGGCCAACGCCTTGGGCTCCATAACGTTCCATTATGTCCATCTCTGCCAGAAGTTCGATGTTTGCCCCCACTTTCATTTTGAAACCATCTCTGGTCTCCGATTTTAGCCTTGCAAGTTTGAGGAATTCTCTGCGCTGAGCCTTAAGATGTAGTTGCTTTGCAATATAGTCCTTTTTAACGTCTTTGGTAGGATTAATAATTGCAATGCCTTCGTCGCCATCAACGATTATGGTGTCGTTGTTCTTAACAAGGCTGGTGATATTGCCTACACCGACAACTGCAGGTATTTCGAGCGCCCTTGCTACGATAGATGTATGGGATGTTCTTCCACCTACATCTGTAATAAAACCGTATATTTTGTTCAGGTTTAATTGTATCGTGTCAGCCGGTGAGAGGTCGTGGGCAACTATAATAACCTTTCCTGATATATTGAAATTATTTATGTCTGAAGACTTGCCCTTTACAAGGATTCTCACAAGTCTGTCGTATATATATTTGATATCTTGGCCGCGCTCTTTTAAATAAGTGTCATCGATATTTTCGAAGCTCGCTAAAAACTTTGACACTACTATATCGAGGGCCCACTCGGCATTTATATTGTCTGCTTTTATCGTGTTGACGACTGAATTTATAAAAAAGTCGTCTTGAAGAATAAGTATATGGGCATCAATGATGAATGAATGCTTTCTCATTTCATCATCAGGCAGGGTTTGCTTTATCGCATTTAACTCTTCAACGGCATGCTTTATCGCATTTTTAAACTTAAGTATTTCTTTATCCCTTTGCTCTTCCTTGATAGAGCGCTTGTTTATAGGGATTTTTCCTCTTTCGAGCAGGCGCACCTTCCCATATGTTATACCAGACGATACACCGATACCTTTTAGCACCTTATTTATAAAAATGTCATCGCTCATGTTTCTTGAAAACCATCGTCAATAAGTTGACCAAGCTCTTCGAACGCCATTTGTTCATCGACACCGTCAACCTTCAACATTATTTTACTTCCGAGTGGGCATGCGAGCATCAAAAGCCCCATGATGCTTTTACCATTAACCTCGGTTCCGTCTTTCTCGACCCATATGTTAGACCTGTATTCGTTTGCCTTCTTCACAAATGTTGCAGCAGGTCTTGCATGGAGGCCGAGCTTGTTTTTTATAGTAAATATCCCTTCCAGCATTACCCCCCTATTCCTTTTTACGCGTTTTTAAAACATCCGTTGCAAGATAGATGTTGTTTTGGCCGTATTGAGTTATAAAACGTGCGAGTTCGCCAAGCGTTTTCCCTTCCCTGTATGTATTGAGCTTAATAAGCATAGGCAGGTTTACACCGGTTACCACCTCGACCTTTCCTTCTTCGAGAAAGGAGAGGCTAATATTTGATGGTGTACCGCCAAACATATCCGTAAGAATCATCACACCATCACCGGAATCGGCCTTTTTTAATGCCTCGGCGATTTTATCTCTTGTCTTATCGATATCTTCATCAGGAAAAATACCGACCGATTCGAACTGCCCCTGCTTGCCCACTATCAACTCTGTTGCTGCAACCATCTCCTTGGCCAAATTAAAATGGGCTATAACAACCAAACCTACCATTTATGCCCTCCGGTAAAATCAAATCATATACAGAAAAAGACACGTATAATTCCGATATAAATTAGTTTTATGTTTTCGGTTACCTATCTGCCTAAATATAAGCTCATGGCACATGGTGGACATCGCACACCGAAAACGCTTACACTATCGGATATGAGCTGTCTTTTTGTCTCTGATTTGACCTGTCATCTCTCTATATCTCTATGAACGGTATTCACACTGTATCCCATTATGGAAAATTGTTCCGCCAGCCTTGAAACGATAAAGACAGACCTGTGTTTGCCACCCGTACACCCAAAACATATGGTAAGGTAGCTCTTCCCCTCTTTTTCATACAGCGGAATAAGATATAACAAAAAATCCAAAAGCAAAAGAAAATATTTATTAAAAACATCATTTGACATGATATATTCGGCTACTTCCTTTGAAAGACCTGTTTTATCCTTAAGTCCTTCAACAAAATATGGGTTTGGAAGAAACCGTACGTCCAGTGCCATATCAGCCTCAAGGGGTATGCCGTATGAATACCCGAAAGAGGTAAGATTGATCTTCATTTTTTGCTCATCATGAGAGTATGTGTTTAAAACGAAGCGCCTCAGCTCATGTATTGTAAAATTGGTTGTATCGATTATTCTGTCTGAAATCTCCTTTATCCATCCAATCAACGCCCTCTCTTTGGCGATCGCATCTTTGATATTAGGCTCATCGAAAAGCGGATGAAGCCTTCTCGTTTCCTTGAACCTTTTTATAAGCGCCTCGTCTGAACTCTCAAGGAAAATAAGTTCTGCACCAAATTTGTCCTTAATCCTTTTTAAGATGTTTTTGCCGATATCGAAAAACTCCTTCTCCCTGATATCCACCACGAGGGCACATTTATCTATTTTATTACCTACAAGCCTTGAGAGTTCACCGAACCTCTGAAGCAAAACGAGAGGAAAATGGTCAACACAAAAATATCCTGCATCTTCAAGCGCCCTTATAAATGTTGTCTTTCCTGAACCTGAAATACCGCTTATTATTAGTAATCTCATTGTTTATCTCTAACCTTCATGGACCTTATTATCTTTTTTTCAAGCTCAACAGCCGTGTTTGTGCCAGATTTTTTGAGTATGTGGTTTCTGCATGCAAGCTCAACTATTGTTGATGCATTTCTGCCTGGACTTACAGGTATCCTGACGATTGGCAAATCAATACCAAGCAGCCTGAATTTATCTTCATCCAACCCAACCCTTTCATATTCAAGGTTATTATCCCAATCAATCAATTCTACAACGAGGTCAATCTTCATCTTTTCCCTGAGAGCCGCAACCCCAAAAAGACGTCCTATGTCAACAATGCCAACACCTCTGATCTCTATGAGGTTTTTTATCATATCAGGTGATTCACCATAAACATCTATTGCACCCATTTTTTTTACAAACACGACATCATCAACGACCAGTCTGTGTCCTCGCATAATCAGCTCAAGTGCATTTTCGCTTTTGCCTATGCCAGGCCTTCCTATAATCAACGTTCCTACACCGAGTATATCCATAAGCACCCCGTGAACAGTTGTGGACGGGGCGAGTTTTTCTTCGAGGTATCTTGTGATTCTTTCAATAAAAACAGACGTTATAAGTTTTGTCTTGAGAAGGGGTATACCCTTTCTTTCGGTTTCTTCAAGCAAGCGCTCCGGCACTTTTAGATTACGTGTTACTACAAAACAGACTACATCATTCTTGCAGAGTTCATCTATTATCGTGATGACCTCATTTTCACCCAGTGATTTTAAATAAGAAATCTCGGTATTGCCGAGAATTTGCACTCGATGGGGGTGAAGATAGACCATGTGGCCTGTGACGACCAGACCGAGCTTTTGAATCCTCGGATTATAAATCTTTCTTGAAAGACCTTTCTGCCCAGAAATTATACATAGCTCCAAACCATGTGTTTTGTCGTTTATCAATTCCTGAACAGATACACCCTTCATCAAAAACCTAATCTATACGTTGACAAAGATACATAATTTTCCGATTTATTTTGCTATTTTCAACATAGCTCATCAAACCTTCGTATCCTCATCAATGATATCTTTGTAAATCTCTTTACTGCTGCCGAGCTCTAAAAGTCTTCTCCTAAAAGAAGGGTCCCTTAGGATTTTTGAGATTCTTGACAACATCTTGAGGTGCAAACTTACGGAATCGTATGGGGCAAGCAGCAAAAAAAAGATGTGGACAGGCTTGCGGTCAACCGCATCAAAATCAATACCTTCCAGAGACCTTCCGAATGCACATAAAAAATTGTTTATCCCTCTTAATTTGCCATGTGGTATAGCAACCCCATCACCAATGCCTGTGCTGCCAAGTTTTTCTCGTTCAAGCACAGTATCGACAACCTTATCTATATCATCTATAAGCCCGGCATTTTTGAGGTCTTCTGCAAGTTCATACAGAATCTCTCTTTTTGTTTTGCCTTTTAGATTGTCATTTACACAAGATTCCTTCAGCACATCGCCGATTCTCATAGCGTTTTTCCTGTCGTTTCGATAAGGCTGAAACCGCCGTCCTTTCTTTTATAAACAACACAAACGTTATCGCTCTCCCTGTCCCTGAATATCATGAAGCTGTCTCCTGACGCCTCAAGCTGCATAACAGCCTCCTCAGGATCAATCGGTTTAGCGTCTATCGTTTTAGAGACGATAATCTTGGATATCTTTTGTTCTTCAGCTATATTTGTTTGCTTTGGTTTTGCCTCTCTGTATTTTTTAAGTTTATCCCTGTATTTTGTTAACCTCCTTTCGAGCTTGTCAAGTATTCTGTCAATGGCGGCATACATATCATCCATCACCTCGTGTGCGTTGATGACCACGCCGTTTATGGTAAACATTACATCAACCCTCTGCCTGTATTTCCTTTCAAGGGATAAAACAACATGTACGTCCAAAGGAACTTCAATGTATTTCTGTAATTTCGAAATCTTTTCTTCGGCGTATCTTTTCAAGTTGTCGTTTGGTTCGATATGCCTAAAGCTTATTGTAATGTCCATAATGCCTCCAATGAAAAAATTAATACAGCCAGGAAAACCAGTCCAAACATCAAGGTTAACAAATAAAGCAGTTTCTGTCAATTCAATTCAAGATGTGTTCGCTCTCTCCCTTGAAGACTTTATATTTAATATATCCCTATACTTAGCAACCGTTCTCCTCGCTATTTTTATGTTGTGCCGCTCTTTTAACAGATTTACAATCTCGTCATCTGTTAAGGGTGAGGTTTTATCTTCCTTTTCGACAAGGTCTGCAATGAGATTACGAACCACATTGGTTGACATTTGGCCGCCTTCAACGTTATCGATGCCTGCTGGGAAAAAGAACTTTAATTCAAATATACCATGCTGTGTAGCCATGTATTTGTTAGTCGTAATCCTGCTTACCGTTGATTCGTGAACCTCTATATCCCTTGCAACTTCCCTGAGCACGAGAGGTTTAAGGAACTTTATTCCATGTTCAAAAAAATCTTCCTGAAACTTGACAATACTCTTTGAAACAAGATAAAGGGTTCTTTGCCTTTGTTGAATACTCTTTATAAACCACTCTGCCTGCTTGATCTTGTTTTTTATGTATCCCTTGGTTTCTTTATCAACAGTCTTGCCCGAATAAAGCTCCATATAATATCTGTTCATCTTAAGTTCGGGAATGTCGTCGTCATTGAGATTTACCTCGAAACCCTCTTCACCTTTAACTACATATACATCCGGAACCACATATGATGTGAAGTCTTCGCTGAAATTTCTGCCTGGTTTTGGGTCATAGGCCTTTATTTTATCTATTACTTGTTTGATTGTTTCTAAAGAATAGCCTGATTTTTTTGCGATCTCTTTTAGGTGTGTGCCATCGAGCATATCGAAATATTTATCGAGAATCTCTTCGAATATCGGGTCTTTTTCTCCTTTTGCTTCGTATTGCAGATAAATACATTCTTTAAGACTTCTTGCTCCTACACCGGCAGGATCGAATCTTTGAATCTTTGAAAGCACGCCCTCTAATAGTTCAATCGAAAACCCCGATGCATTTGCTATCTCAGATATGGGGTATGCAAGATAACCGTTATCATCGATATTTTCTATTATCCATTCCGCTGCGATACGCTCTTGTGGGTCAAAATGTGAAAGTCCTGCTTGCCACCTTAAATAATCCCTAAGGTTGGAGGATTTTTTTACGATATTTTCGTAATCCGGATACTCACGGTCATCCTTTTCCATGAACTCTTCGGACGAGGTATATCTGTTCAGAAATTCCTCCATATCTACTTCTTCCTGAGCATCTTCTTGGCTTTCTTCTTTTTCCTGTTTTTCGTCCTTTTCTGCTATTTCAAGGATAGGATTTTCTTTAAGCTCCTGCTCTATAGCCTCTGTTAATTCTAATTGAGACATTTGCAAGAGTTTTATGGCCTGCTGGAGTTGCTGGGTCAGGACAGGCAGAAGTTTTTGTGTTTGTTTAAGCTCCAACATCGATATAAAATTCCTCTCCCAGGTAAACCTCTCTCACCATCTTGTCCCCCGCTACCTCTTCCGGGGTTCCTTCAAGGAGAACCTGACCGTTATTGACCACATATGCCCGGTCACAAACAGGCAACGAGTCTCTCACGTTATGATCGGAAAGGAGGATGCCGATGCCTGCCTTTTTCAATCTGTACACTATCTTTTTCAGGTCTGAAACCGATATGGGATCTATGCCTGAAAAGGGTTCGTCAAGAAGCATAAATTTCGGAGAAATCATGAGCGCTCTGGCGATCTCCAGCCTCCTCCTCTCGCCCCCAGAGAGTGAGTCTGCATTGTTTTTTGCAAGGTGATCGAGTTTAAACGATTCAAGGAACTCAAGTGTTTTGTGTTCTACAAGCTCCCTTTCAACATTATTGAACTCAAGAATGGATTTAAGATTATCCTCAACTGTCATCTTCTTGAATATTGACGGTTCCTGCGGCAGGTAGGTAATGCCCTTTCGCGCCCTCATAAACATAGGTAAACCTGTAATATCCTCATCGCTTAGCAAAATCTTTCCAGAATCAGGTTTTATAAACCCAATAATCATAAAAAATGTGGTTGTCTTGCCTGCGCCGTTTGGACCGAATAAACCGACGATTTCACCTGTTTTCATATTTATTGAAACGTCATTGACTACCCTTCTCGCGTTGTATGATTTTGTTAAGTGTTCTGCAAAAAGCGTCAGCGTTCCAGACATTATTTATCGATCCTCGTTTTTGGTTTATTTATGAAGAATTTTCCGCTCGACAGACTGTACATTATTGATTCTCCTTCCATCTCGACGTTATTTTTCAATATTTTAGGTCTTTCAGTAAGCACTATCCTATCCTCTCTAAAATGATATACCGCCTTTTCGCTTTTAGCAATAGTGCCTTTTGAAATTAGTCTAACCTTTCCTGTCGCATCAACTTTATCGACCTCATTATTGCTTGAAAAGACAACCAGTTTGTCGCAAAGTAGGTTCATATCTTCGCCTTTCATGACAACCCTCCCAGCAAGAACATAGGTGCTGTCTTTTAAAAAATAGGTAAAACTGTCAGATTCAAAACGATACCTGCCCTTTTCTGTTAAAATATAGCCCGTTACATCCTTTTCTATTCTCACAGTCTCCTTGCCGGTGTCTGCTGTCAGACCAATGCCCATCAATGTAAGTTTTGTGCCCTTTATGTCTACAGGCGCTGTTGTTGAAGTGATACCATTTTTAAAATCAAAGCTCATAAATCTGCTTTTTAGCGTATAGCTATTTTTATAAACGATATCGACATCTTCAACAGAACCCTTTTCTGCCTCCGTATCCATCGTACCGACAGAGCCTTTGAAAAAGACTGCAACGTCGGGCCTGGGTTTGTACATCCCATCTATGTCTTCCATTTCCACAATAGGCTTGTCGATAAACTTGCGTGCAACCTTTGATTTAATCTCCCAATCAACAACCCCCCTTTTTTCACCTGAATATCTTACATCCTTAAAGACGATAGCCTGGCGTTGGTTATCTATAAAGGGTGTATTTATCTTGAAGGGTTTTTTAAAAAAGAAAAAATAGAGGGCAAGCAAAAGGCATAAAGCTACAAGCCCAAGTGCGGCATATATTATAATTCTTCGATCTTTCATCTATCTCCATAATTATACCCGAAACTGCAAAGTTAAAAAACGAGCCTTCCAAACTTTTTTTCAAACTATCTTTGCTCTTAAAAGGTCATGGATGTGAATGACGCCAATAGGTTGTTTCTCATCGTCCTTTTCCACTACAAAAAGCGATGTTATTGAATAATCTTCCATTTTCTTCAATGCGAATGCTGCGAGTGCATGTTTTTGAATAGTTTTAGGATTACGCGTCATTACATCTGAAACAGTTTTTTCAAGTATATTATCATATTTCTCGATTGCCCTTCTTAAGTCTCCGTCCGTTATTATACCCTCGAGTTCACCTTTTTCGTTAAGAACAGATGTAACGCCTAACCTTTTAGAGGTTATCTCATATATGGCGTGCTTCATGGACATGTTTTCGCTTACGCGAGGGATGGCCTCCCCCGTGTGCATCAAGTCTTCTACCTTTAACAAGAGCCTCCTGCCTATCGTTCCTCCAGGGTGGAGGGAGGCAAAATCCTCTATTTTGAAATTTCTCTTTTCAACAAGGGCAATAGCTAATGCATCTCCAAGCGCAAGCGTTGCGGTTGTGCTCGAAGTAGGGACCACATTGAACGGACATGCCTCGTCGACATTCACGTTTAGAACGACGTCGCCGTGCTTTGCTATGGTTGAGCCTATGTTGCCGGTAAAAACTATTGTGTAAATATCCATCCGTTTTATCCAAGGCAATATTTTGATTATCTCTTCGGTCTCACCGCTGTTACTCACTATAATAAGCACGTCGCCTTTTTGAAGCATACCTAGGTCGCCGTGAAGGGAATCTGCTGGATGAAGAAACAACGCAGGGGTACCGACACTCGAAAATGTAGAAGCAATCTTTTTGCACACAAGACCCGATTTACCAATACCGGTCAGGACGACCCTTCCGGTGCAATAATATATGGCGTTGACAGCCTTTTCAAAGGTATCATCCAGGTCGTCTATGACCTTTAATATGGCATTGGCCTCTTTTTTTAAAACCTCCTTGCCGATATCAATTATAGAGGGTTTAACTGTCCTCGAACCCTCGACACCTGAACTATTCATATCGATTCCTCTATCCTCTTTAAAACCTCAAGATAATAATGCAGATGTTCGATAGCTACAGAATTTTCTCCATCACAAAGCGCTTTGGCAGGATCAACATGCACCTCCATAAAAATACCGTCAATACCAACCGCTACTGCCGCCCTTGACAATGGAAATATAAAGTCAGGTTCTCCGGTTGACCTTCCTTCTGCGCCTGACGGCCTTTGAACGCTATGTGTCGCATCGAATATAACAGGGTAGCCAAAGCCCCTCATAATTGGAATTGCCCTAAAATCGTTTATAAGTGTATTGTATCCGAACGACGTCCCCCTCTCTGTGACCATGATAGATGCATTGCCTGTGGATTCGATCTTTTCGATGGCATATCCTATGTCATGTGGCGACATAAATTGACCCTTCTTGATGTTGACCGGTTTTCCAGTTTTTCCACATGCAACAAGAAGGTCTGTCTGTCTTGAAAGCAACGCTGGAACTTGCAGAACATCTACAACGCCTGCGGCCAGCCCAGCCTCATGTACCGTATGTACATCTGTTAAGACAGGTACACCGATCCTTTCTTTTACTTTTAAAAGTATGTCGAGCCCTTCTTCGACACCTAAGCCGCGGTAACTTCTCAAGGATGTTCTATTTGCCTTGTCATACGAACTTTTGAAAACAAAAGGTATATCAAGCCGTAAAGTGATGTTTTTCAGACTTTCCGCTGTCTTTAAGGTGATATCCTCTCCTTCTATAACGCATGGACCGCCGATGAAGACAAAGGGTCTGTTTCCAATCTTAATATTTCCGATTTTTACTTCTTTTTGCATTTTTGTTTTTCTTGCCTCTGCTTTAATGATGCCTTGATAAAATCCCTGAAAAGTGGGTGCGGCTCAAATGGTTTTGATTTAAATTCCGGGTGAAACTGACAGCCCAAAAACCACGGGTGGTCTTTAATCTCAACAATCTCGACGAGTTTTCCATCAGGGGATAGTCCTGAAATAAGCATGCCGCACTGCTCGAGCCTCTCCCGAAAGTCCATATTGAATTCATATCTGTGCCTGTGCCTTTCATAAATAAGGTCGACACCATAAGCTTTATACGCAAGGCTACCCTGTAGAAGCTGGCATGGATATGCACCGAGACGCATGGTTCCGCCTTTGTCAGAGAATTTGCTTCTTTTTTGCACTATGTTATCGCGGTCTACCCATTCTTCAATGAGATATATGACAGGATAAGGTGTATTTTCATCGATTTCACATGTATGTGCACCTATGCATCCTGCGAGATTTCTTGTTACTTCAACAACTGCAAGCTGCATTCCGAGACAAAGTCCGAAATAGGGGATTTTATTTTCTCTTGCATAGCGGATTACATTGATTTTTCCCTCTATACCCCTGTCTCCGAATCCTCCTGGAACAAGTATGCCATCTACCTCAAATACTTCGGATGTCAATCCTTTCTCGATGTCCTCAGAGTCTATATAATGTAAGTTTACCTTGCAGTTATTAGCAATTCCGCCGTGTACCAGCGCCTCATTTAGACTTTTGTATGAATCCTTAAGCTTTACATATTTTCCCACAATCGCTATATCGACCTGTTTTTTTGGGTTTTTAATCACATTGACGATCTTCTCCCATTGGGACAGGTCAGGTTTCTTAGCCCATATGTTCAGCAATTTTGTAATCTTGTCATCAAGGCCCTCATTATAGTAAATGATGGGGACCTCGTAAATAATTTCAACATCCTTAGCAGCAATGACAGCATCCTTATCAACGTTGCAAAAGAGTGATATTTTGTCCTTCAACCCCTGAGAAAGTGTTTTTTCGGTTCTGCATAGAAGAATATCCGGTTGAATGCCTATCTCTCTCAATTCTTTGACACTATGCTGTGTTGGTTTTGATTTCATTTCATCCGCTGTCTTGATAAAAGGTACAAGCGTAAGATGGATAAACAGCGAGTTTTCCTTGCCGAGGTCATTTCTGAGTTGACGTATCGCCTCTAAAAACGGAAGACTTTCGATATCGCCAACGGTACCCCCGATTTCGACGATTACGACGTCAACACCGTCATTTACATCGAGAATCCTTCTTTTTATCTCATCTGTGATGTGAGGGATCACCTGAACGGTTCCACCGAGATACTCACCCCTCCTTTCCTTTGAAAGCACTGTGTCATATACCTGACCCGTTGTGAAGTTGCAATTCTTTGATATGACAGCATGTGTAAAACGTTCGTAGTGACCAAGGTCAAGGTCTGTCTCCGCCCCATCTTCAGTGACAAAGACCTCACCATGCTGAAACGGGTTCATCGTGCCTGGGTCAACATTGATATATGGGTCGAGCTTTTTAAGCATCACATTCAAACCCCTTGCCTCAAGAAGTGCAGCTATTGAAGCAGAGGCAAGACCCTTTCCAAGAGATGAAACAACGCCCCCAGTTACAAAAATAAACTTTTGTCTCATGATTTATGTCCTTTTGTTAAAAAGGCGATAAGTTCTTCACCGGTAAATAGCCTTTCTCCTGTATTTTCATCATAACCTGACACACTCCCCCCCTCTCTGTCCTTTCCCTTTGAAAATATCGCAAATGGGACAGGACATGCATAATGCGTTTTCATGGATATAGGGGTTGCATGGTCTGTAACTATTAAAAATCTGACACTTTCATCTACTGCCTCGTATATTGTCTTTATTATGCGCCCATCGATATATTCGATTGCCTTTATCTTTTCTTGAACATTTCCGTTGTGTGATGCCTCATCAGGCGCCTCTATATGAATATAGACAATGTCGTTTTCATTGAGTAGTTCCAATGCCTTTTTGGCCTTATTCTCATAATTTGTATCTATATAGCCGGTAGCACCTTCAATAAAAGGCGTATCAAAACCCACCATGCTGCTTATGCCCTTTACAAGGTCAACCGCTGCAACGGTTGCCCCTTTTAAACCGTATTTTTCCATAAAAGAGGGAAATTGTGAGCGTTTTCCCTGCCCCCATAGCCATATACTATTTGCTGGAAGCCTTCCCTCGTTTGACCTTTTTTTGTTAAGTGGGTGCTCGCCGAGCAATTTCCAGGATGTTTCCATCAGGTTTATCAGTGTCTTTGAACCATCCCCCTCAGGAATGTAAGATGAAATACCCTTTTTTGTTATATCGTGTGGCGGTGTGGTTTTCATTTTCCAAAGACCGTTCTTCCATATCATTATATGTCTGTAACCAACACCTGGATAAAAGATAAATTCATCGTTTCCAAGATGCCTTTTTATATCTTCAATAAGTATTTTGGCCTCAGGCGTTGAAATATGTCCACCGCTGTAATCACCCATAACGACTTCTTCAGGGTTAAACTCAAGATTGACGAGATTGCATCTGAACGCAACATCGTTTTCATCCATTGTAATACCCATACCGAAGGCCTCTATAGGTGCCCTGCCTGTATAATATTTGGCAGGGTCGTAGCCGAACAAGGACATGCCGGCCACATCGCTTCCAGGGGGAAACCCATCGGGAACGGTTGTGACCTTGCCACAAAAACCTTCTTTTGCCATCATATCCATAAATGGTTTATTGGCTGCCATTAAGGGGGTTTTGCCATTCAATTCCTCAAGCGGGAAATCAGCCATCCCATCGCCTATTATAACAACATATTTCAAATGTAGATACCCCCAAAAAAAATTAACAAATCCGAAAATCCTAAAAGCCAAACATCAAAAAAATACACATGTTAAAAATTCAAATTGAAAAGCCTGAAGTTTTGATATTCGAATTTAGAATTTCGAATTTTGAGTGTTTATCCAAGTTTTATTAAACCTCAAACTGACGCTAAAGGTTACCTTCCTCAATCCTGATATGTATGCTCTCTCCTTTTATGAAAGGTAGCTGGTCTATTTCGATTTTAGCCTTTTTCAGGTTGTTTTCCGATGCTTCATGCGTGAGCATTACAATAGGCACATGCCCTTTCTCTTTTCGTCCCTTTTGAATGACCGTCGAGATGCTTATATCATAGTTTGATAAAATACCCGATATCTTGGATAAAACACCGGTTCTATCCTCGGTTGTTATTCTCATGTAAAATGGAAACTGGTTTTCTCCACCTTTTCGCATGGTTACCCTGCTGTTTTTAAATCTTGGTATCCTGGCCTTCAAATCCTTAGCTCTTATCCTGTATGCCATATCCATGATATCGCTTACCACTGAACTGCCTGTAGGGTCAGCGCCTGCCCCCTTGCCGTAAAAAAGATTAGGGCCGACCTTATCGCCCACAACATATACCGCATTATATACACCATTTACATTGCTCATAGGATGGCTTAGGGGGATCATCGCAGGCTCAACCCGTGCATCGACAAAACCGTCTTTCTCACTTGCAAGGCCAAGAAGTTTGATTCTGTAACCAAACTCTCTTGCAAACTCTATATCGATGGGTTCAATTTTTGTTATACCGTTTGTGAGAATGTCACTTGTTGCTACAGGACAGTGGAAGGCAAGCCTTATCAGAATAGAAAGTTTGTGGGCCGCATCGATACCTTCGATATCAAGTGTCGGATCCTGCTCTGCATATCCGAGATTTTGCGCATCCTTAAGTGCACTGCCGAAGGACACGCCTTCTTCGGTCATCTTGGTGAGGATATAGTTGCTCGTACCGTTCAAGATGCCGAGTATATAGTTTATATTGTTGCCCACAAGGCCATCACGTATGGCTCGTATAACAGGTATGCCACCACAAACGCTTGCCTCAAAGCCTATTTCACAGTTTTCTTTGTCGATGAGTTCAAATATCTCGTCGCCTTTTTCTGCGAGGAGTGCCTTATTGGCCGTTACGACCCATTTCTTCTTTTTTATTGCCGAACATATATAATCGTATGCAGGGGTTATCCCTCCAACAAGTTCAACAACGATATCTACGTTTTTATCATCTATTACCTCATAGGCATCTTTTGTCAGGATGCCCCTATCTATGTCTATTCCTCTGTCTCTGTCAAGGTCAATGTCAGCAACCTTGACGACCCTTATATCGAGACCTGTCTTTTCTGAAAGAAGCGCATTGCTATCGTTGAGGATTTTGAATGTCCCCACGCCAACAGTTCCAAGACCTATAATGCCAATGCCAATCATTTTTTCGACGATGAATAAAGTAAACCTCTGATACCCTTTACAGCCTGTCTAATCCTATGTTCGTTCTCAACAAGCGCAAATCTAATATAACCTTCCCCGTATTCTCCAAAGCCTATCCCTGGAGAAGTAGCTACCTTTGCCTCCCGCAAAAGCAGTTTTGAAAATTCAAGTGAACCCATAGAGGAAAACTGCTCAGGGATCTTTGCCCATACAAACATGGTAGCCTTTGGCTTTTCAACCGTCCAACCGTATCTTGTAAGGCCTTCGCAAAGAACATCCCTTCTTTTCCTGTATTTATCGACGATATCAAGCACGTCATTGTCGCCTTCGTTAAGGGCGATTATTGAAGCGATCTGTATCGGCTGAAAGACACCATAATCAAAATAGCTTTTTATCCTGCCGAGTGCAGATATCATCTTTTTGTTTCCTACGACAAAACCAACCCTCCAGCCTGGCATACTATAGCTTTTAGACATAGAGAAGAATTCCACTCCAACGTCTTTTGCCCCTTTTATCTGCAGGAAGCTCGGCGCATTATAACCATCAAATACGAGATCGGCATACGCCAAATCATGTATGATCATTATATTGTGTTCCTTTGCGAACTCATATATTTTTTCGAAAAAATCGATTTCAACGACCTCTGTCGTTGGATTATTGGGAAAACTGATAATAAGCATTTTTGGTAGAGGCCACGTTGTTTTGGTGGCGATGTTCAAGCGTCTAAAAAACTCCTCTTTGGGCGCAAGGGGTATTGTCCTTAGATCGCCTCCTGCTATAACGACAGAATACATATGGATTGGATAGCACGGGTCAGGAACAAAAACAACCTCTCCTTGACTTATGGTTGCAAGGACAAGGTGGCCCAATCCCTCTTTGGCACCCATGGTAACAACGATTTCCGTTTCCGGGTCAACGTCTACGTCATATTTTCTTTTGTACCAGTTAGCTATAGCGAGCCTCAGTTTATATATGCCCCTTGTAACAGAATAACGGTGATTCCTTGGGTTTCTAGCTGCCTCTATGAGCTTTGAAACGATATATTTAGGTGTTGGCATATCGGGATTGCCCATTCCAAGGTCAATAATGTCGTCTCCTTTTCTCCGTGCTTCGAAAAGAAGGTCTCTAACAACACCAAGGCCATACGGTGGCAAACGCGATATCCTGTAGAACTCTTCCATATACTGTGAAAACTAACACATAAAAAGTCAACAATCAATAATATTCAGAACGATGTATGGCGTTTTTATATGAAAATGTAAACATCTATTTGAATCTTATTATTCTTTATCGAGTTAGAAGGATAGGATGCTGTTTATATATGTATTGTTAAATTAGCGCCTCCACGCGAGGCGTTTTTCAAGCCAGCGGGAAAGGCTTGTGAAGGCATAACAGATGATGAAATAGATTACAGCAATAAAGAAAAATATCTCCGTAGGATATATGATCGTCCTATTGTTTATCTGGGTTGCGACATGGGTCAATTCTGATACACCCACAATGAAGGCAAGGGAGGTGTCTTTAATCATCGAAACAAACTGGTTTACGAAAGAAGGTATCATGTTGCGCAATCCCTGAGGCAATACAATATAAATCATTACCTGCCACATGGGCAGTCCGGTTGAAAGACCCGCCTCAGTCTGTCCTCTTGGTATTCCCTCGACGCCAGCCTTTACAATCTGGGACATGTAGGCGGATGTAAATAATGTCAATGCCATTATTACAGTCCAGCTCTCAGAAACGGTTTTTCCTATAAAGGCAGGCAAAAGAAAATACATCCAGAATATGACCATAAGCAGAGGCATGCCTCTTATGATATTCAAGATTGCCATAGAGCAGTATTTTACGATCCTGTTGTGTGATATGCTCATAAGTCCCAGAACAAGACCACCGAAAAAGGAGAGTATACATGAGATAACCGCCAAATAAAGCGTAAGGGCAATTCCGCCCAAAGCACCGTGTGGAAAACGGCCTATAAAAAAATATACTATGTTTGTCCAGATAACTGTAAAATCAAAGCCAGTATTCATATTAATGTGCCTTCATCGGACTTAATACCTTTTTGCTGTAAAGCGTGACCAAACCAGTAATTATAAGAGAAATGACGACATATGTTAGAGTGGCTGCGGTAAACGCCTCGAAACCTTTGAACGTGTAACTTTCGACCTGGCGCGCCTGATAGGTGAGCTCCATAACCCCGATCGTCATAGCAAGTGAAGAGTTTTTTGTCAGATTCAGAAACTGATTTATGAGCGGCGGGATTGTAAGCCTAACTGCCTGCGGGAGTATGATGTATTGCATGGAACGCAAATACGAAAAACCTGAACTACGCGCCGCCTCCATCTGCTCCTTTGGTATGGAGCGAACCCCAGAGCGTATGTCTTCAGCTATAAAAGCCGAAGTGTATATAGTAAGCGCAATCACTGCCGCTGCAAACTCGAAATTCATGCTATTAAGCCAGTCATTGAATGCTGTTGGCAAAATCTTGTAAGACCCGAAGTACCAGAAAAATATTTGTACGAGAAGAGGCGTATTACGGAAAAATTCCAGATAGCCGTGCGCAAACCATCGGATAGGTGATATATGACTCATACGCATTACAGCGATAATTAAGCCGAGGAAAAACGATAAAACAATAGATACAAGAGATAGTTGAAAAGTGACCTTAATGCCAGAAAGCAGCCACTCGGCATATTGCCCTGAAGTTACGACCGTCCAATCGAATTGATACTTGAACACTGAGTTCTAACCCCTAAAAATTATAGGGTTCAAAGGGTCAAGCGAATGTCGCTCGAACCCTTGAACCCGAATCCTACTTCATTTGCCCTCTGTAATCTTAAATGAGCCCCTCTTTAGCGGTGTTGAGGAGTTGGGACCAAACCACTTATCAAATATTTTCTTTGCTTCTCCGCTTTTTTCCATTTCTACAAGCGTTTTATTTACAAAGTCAAGGAAGTTCTTGTCGCCTTTGCGGATTCCAAGGCCATATGGTTCATCTGAAATCTGAATATCGGGGATTTCGAACTGTTCTTTATTTGGTGCCTTTCCAAGGATATTTGCCAGTATTGACTCATCTGTTGTCACAGCAAATACTTTGCCTTGCTGGAGTGCAAGAAATGCCTGAGGATAATCATCGAAAGAGAGGATGGTTGCCTTTGGCAATGCCTTCTTTGCGTTTTGTTCAGAGGTGGAACCTTTCGCCGTTCCTATTCTTTTGCCGTCGAGGTCTGCAAGACTCTTGACCGTGCCCTTCTTAACAATAAACTTCTGTCCGGTGAAAAAATAGGTGTTGCTAAAATCTATCTGTTTAGCCCTTTCTGCGGTTTTTGTCATCGTTGCTGCAATAATGTCGATATTTCCTTCCATGAGCTGAGGCATGCGGCTCGCCGATGTAACCGGTTTGAGCTCGAGCTTCACGCCAAGCTTGTTTGCGATTGCTTTAACAAAATCGACATCATAGCCGACAATCTCACGTGTCTTCTCATCAACAAAACCAAAGCCAGGGGTTGAATCCTTAACCCCTGCAACCATAACGCCCTTCTTCTTGATTGTTTCCAGTGTGTCTGCTGCAAAGAGCGAACCATACAATCCTGTAACGAACAGAATCGCCAATATAATTACTCCGACTTTTTTCATTTGAAACCCTCCTTATTGATATTTAGAGTTGAATCTTCCTGTTTTCAGCATGGCTTCAACAGGTCTTCTCGACAACGTTTTGCAAATTTAACCCTGTTACATTAATGCATAGGCGAAAGTATTTCCTTTAGGAATTGTTTTGCCCTCTCATGTTTAGGATTCTTGAAAAATTCATCAGGTGTTGCCTCTTCGAGTATAACCCCATAGTCCATAAAGGCAACCCTGTGTGAAACCTCACTTGCAAAACCCATTTCATGCGTAACGACTATCATGGTCATGCCTGAGCGTGCAAGGTCCTGCATGACAAGCAACACCTCGCCTATCATCTCTGGGTCAAGTGCAGAGGTAGGTTCGTCAAAAAGCATAATCTTGGGTTTCATTGCAAGTGCACGTGCAATAGCCACCCTCTGTTGCTGCCCGCCTGATAGTTGTGTGGGATAAGCATGCACCTTTTCGGCCAACCCAACACGCTCAAGCAAAGACATGGCAACATCTTCGGCATCCTTTTTTGAAAGTTTACGGATTTTTATAGGTGCAAGCGTAATGTTTTTAAGAACAGAAAGGTGCGGATACAGGTTAAATTGCTGGAACACAAAACCTATCTCGGCGCGTAGTTTGTTGATATCTGTCTTTGAATCAGATAAGTCCATTCCGTCAACAATGAGCGTGCCCTTGTCGATTGGTTCCAGTTTGTTTATGGTACGTATGAGTGTTGATTTACCTGAGCCGGAAGGGCCGCATACCACAAGCACCTCTCCAGGCGAAACATGGAGGTTGATGTCGTTTAAAACATGCAATTTTTTAAACCACTTATGAACGCCCTGAAATTTTATCACGCGAAGCTCTCTTATCTTTGTCGAATATTTTGATGGTTTGCAAAAAACCTTTTGTGGTTATCTTATATAACAAAATGCAATAAATAATCAATCATTTTAAATGGAAAGGTCATAAAAGTTTTTTGTATAGCTGGATGATTATACCATCAGGTATTTCTTTTTTACTTCTTCATTTGCTTCGAGCTCAGCGACCGTTCCCTCAAAGCGGATTCTGCCATTATCTATAACATATGCCCTGCTTATCATCCTAAAGGCAGACCGTACATTCTGCTCAGAAAGTAGAATGCTTATGCCGGCATCTTTCAGTTTTAGTATCTGTTCTTCCAAATCACGAACAATGAGAGGCGCCAACCCTTCCGTGGGTTCATCCAAAAGCAGAAGTTCCGGGCCTCCCATTAATGCCCTCGCAATGGTAAGCATCTGTTGTTCGCCACCGCTTAAGTTTCCCGCCCTTCTCGTCTTTATTTCATTTAGTGCAGGAAAAAGATTGTACACCCTCTCCTTGTTCCATTCATTCCCGCCTCTGAAAACAATCTCGAGATTGTCGTCTACGCTTAAATCAGCAAAAACCCTTCTGTCATCAGGGACATAACCGATACCTTTTCTAAAAAGACGAAAGGGTTTCTGTCCGGTTATATCTTCGCCTTTATATGTTATGCGCCCTTTTTTGGGAGGAGTAAGGCCCATAATGCTTCTCATCGTAGTGCTTTTACCTGCACCGTTCCTCCCCAGAAGACCTACGACCTCCCCTTTATTTACCGTGAGGGAAACATCGAACAGGATATGGCTCAACCCATAATATGTATCTATCCCGTTTACATTAAGCATACGTCGCTTCCCCCAAGATAGGCGTTTTGTACTGCCTCGTTACAGCGTACTTCATCGCAGGAACCCTGAATAACGGTGCTCCCCCTGACCATAACCATGATGCGGTTTGCAATCCCAAACACAATCTCCATATCGTGCTCACAAAAGAGGATAGTCAAGCCCATTGTTTTCGAAAGTCTTTTAATAAGGTCAATACAACGTGAGGTCTCTTCGGCAGCCATGCCAGCGGTCGGTTCGTCAAGTATAAGAAACTCAGGGTTGCCCCCAAGCGCCATCGCAATCTCCAATACTTTACGGTCGCCGTGAGATAAAAATGCTGTAACGCGGTCTTTTTTATCGATAAGTCCGACACTTTCTAATATCGATTCCGTCTCTCGTACAACAAGTCTTTTGGAAGGAGCAAAAAGGTTCCATGTCTTTTTCTCTCTTGACAGTATCGATATCTGCACGTTCTCAAACACCGTAAGTCTTTGAAATACATTAACTATCTGGAAAGAGCGCGAGATGCGCTTTCTGCAAATCTTATAAGGAGGAAGCCCTGTGATGTCTTCGTTATTAAAAAGGACTCTGCCAGAATCGGGCTTGATTATGCCGGTTATCAGATTAAAAAGTGTTGTCTTGCCAGCGCCGTTTGGACCTATAACAGCCACAATTTCACCTTTTTCAACAGAAAGGTGTGCATTATTTACCGCCTTGAATCCGTCAAATGATTTCGTTATACCTGCTACCTCTAACAATCACTACTCCTTTATTTCGGGCTCTATAAGCATCTTTTTAAACCTCTCCTCAAAATAGCCGAGTATGCCGTTGGGCAGGAAAAAAATGACCAGCATCATGAGGATGCCGAGCACAAGAGCCCAGTAGACCGTATAGGTACTTACAAATGTTCTTAGCGCAACTATAACGCCTGCGCCAAGCATCGGTCCCAAAAATGAAAACCAACCGCCAAGCAGGCACATAATCAGTATCTCAAGGGAAAGCGTCCAGAAAAGCATATCCGGAAATACCGTGTTGTCAACAACAACAAAAAGTGAACCGGCAACACCCGCAAAAAAACCGGCTATAGTAAGTGCAAGAAGCTGGTGCCTCTTTACATTTATCCCTATCATTTCGCTTCTAACCGGGTTGTCCCTAATACCCTGCAAAGCACTCCCGAATGGAGAGTTTATGATTTTATAAATTAGAAAGATACATACCGCTGTGATGATAAATGTATAATAATATGCACCTGTATATGATGAGAGTATATCAGGAATGGGTATTCCGTGGATGCCATCATCGCCACCAGTAAAAGAATACCAACGGTAAACGATAGCCCATACAAGCGATCCAAGGGATATCTGCAGCATCCCAAAATAAAGCTTTGAAAGTCTGATACATATAATGCCGAGCACAAACCCAAGGGCGGCAGCCACAAGGGGACCCACTATAAAAGCTAATACAGCAGGCATGGCTGTCTTTGTAAGCATTAGCGCTGTACTGTATGCACCGACTCCATAAAAGACTGCATGGTGAAACTGGAAGATACCGCCATATCCGAGAACTATATTCAGGCTTGTGGCAAGAAGACCGTAAAGTAGAATTATCGACAAGAGGTATACATAAAAACGCGGTAAAAAAACGGGAAACAGAAGAAGCAGGACAATACACGCAATCAGAAAAAGAAGGGTTTTCTTTCTCATTTATACTCCATTACCACGTTGATTTGAGAATCCCCGTTGGCCTGAAAAGCAGCACGACAACGACTGCAAGATATGGAAAAACAATTCCGAATTGAGGCCACACAAGGATGCCGAGCGATTGGGTTATGCCGAATATTAAAGCACCGAGCAAAGCACCCCATATATTTCCCAACCCGCCCATTATAACTATCAGGAATGCCTCCATTATAAGGTTATGGTCCATACCGAGCGTTACGCTTACAGTAGGTGCTACAAGAACGCCTCCAAGACCGGCGAGGAGACAACCAATCACAAAGACAACGGCAAACACCCAACTTACATTGATACCAACCGCACCGACCATCTCTCTATCAACCGCTGCAGCGCGAGCAATTTTGCCTATCTTTGTTTTGTTTGTCAAAAGCCAAAGCAGGATTGCCACAACAGGCCCGGCAACAAGGAGAAAAACATTATATATAGGAAAAGGAAGCCCGCCAAATAATGGAACAAAGCCTTGAAAGATAACTGGTACTGGCACAGATTTGTACTCACCTCCCCAGACGAGCTTAACGAGGTCACCGAAAACAAGGGAAAACGCAAACGTGAGCAAAAGTAACATAAGATGCTCACGCTCATAGAGGAATTGGAACATACCTCTTTCTGCGATAAGACTTATCAAGGCTACGAATAGAGGCGCAATGATTAGTGCCATCCAAAAGGCAGTCGAGCTTTCGCCAAAGACCTTCGTTACAGTGAAGGCGGTAAACGCCCCTATCATATAGAGCGAGCCGTGAGCAACATTGGGGATTCTCAAGACGCCGAGAATAAGGCTAAGGCCTGAGGCTACAATGAAGAGTATCGTTGTGCGGCTCAGGCCTACAAAGACCTGTGACAAAACACCAGGTGGTACCAAAGAATAGATAAAATCCAATTATATACCCCTACACATTAGGTCAGTTATTTGCGTAACTTTTTAACCTCTTCGCAAGTCGGCATATAGTCTTTTGGACTTATCTCCTGAATATCACCTGCTACAAAAAAATCATATTTCGGACTCTTTTTTGTCACACCGAAATACATAGGAAGCTCAAGCTGGTGGTCGCAGCCTCTTATTGCCAGAGGACCTACAGGACTGTCAATAGACATATCTTCAAGTGCTTTTATCAGGGCTTCAGTATTAATCTTACCTGCCTTCTTGTATCCTTCGGCTATGAACATCGCGGTCATATAGCCGGAGAGCGCCCCAATCCTTGGCTCTCTGTTATATGCCTTTTTGAATTCATCAACGAATGCCCTGTTTGCAGGGGTGTCAGGGTAGTAGAAAAAGTAGTTGGCTGTCCCATATACGCCTTCAGGTGCATTTTGGCCTTGAGGTTTTAAGACTGAAAGTTCTACCGCTGTATGCTGATAGAATGGTATTTTCTGGCTTAAACCCGTTGCCTTTGCTGCCTTTTGGAAATTGACCATACCGGAGCCGCCAGTAGCTACTATTATGAAATCTGGTTTTGCAGCAAGAATCTGTGTAATATAAGGGGTAAAGTCTGCCTCCCCCACCTTCCACCATGACTCCCCAACCTTCTGCACCTGTGGTTTTATCTT
>Ga0116191_1000355_pt1 | contig 42299 bp, 36 predicted proteins | sample AD_UKC111_MetaG_FD_89897 | JGI IMG/M metagenome (GOLD analysis project Ga0116191, IMG submission 89897) | Active sludge microbial communities of municipal wastewater-treating anaerobic digesters from Hong Kong - AD_UKC111_MetaG | ecosystem: Engineered > Bioreactor > Anaerobic > Digestate... | reverse complement strand
GGCCGTCGCCTGCGCGATGGTCGCCCACATCCCGTCGATGACGGACTTTGAAACAGACCCGATGACTGTCATCGAAACAGGCGATATGGTGCTGGTGAATGCCGACGAGGGATATATTGAGATTACAAAAAAAGATTAGTTTTCTTTCCCGTAACTCCTGCCGTTCAGCCAAGAAAACCGGTGCGGCAAAAAACGGCGAGAGTATTGAAAGGAATGAGGATTTGTGGAAAAGTTTGTTTTCGAGAGAGAAAGGAAAACGAACATAGCCCTTTCATGCGACGTACTTGTTGCCGGGGGCGGTATTGCCGGCATCGCGGCAGCTATGGCTGCCGCGCGGGGCGGCAAAAATGTCGTACTGCTCGAACGCGAATACTTACTGGGCGGCCTGGCGACGCTCGGACTAGTCACGATCTACCTGCCGCTCTGCGACGGCAAGGGGAATCAGCTGGTCTTCGGGATCGGAGAGGAACTCCTGAAGCTGTCCATTGAGCACGGGGCCGAGGCCAATTATCCGAGCGCGTGGCTAGACGGCGGCAGCCTTGAGGAACGGATCAAGAACCGCTACATCACGCAGTTTAATCCGCACCTGTTTGCCCTGAGGGCCGAGGCGTTGCTCAAAACGCTGGGGGTGACCATTCTCTACGGAACCCTTGCCTGTGCCGTCACTTGCGAAGATGAAATGATCACATCAATCATCGTTGAGAACAAGTCCGGCCGGTCCGCCATTGCCGTGCAGTCCGTCATCGACTGCACGGGTGATGCCGATATCTGCCATATGTCAGGCGCGAAAACAGTACTTCACGAAGGCGGCAACGGATTAGCCAGCTGGTATTATTATTACAGCGGCGGCAAAGTGACGCTGAAAATGTTCGGACTGGCCGATATCGTGCCGGATCAGATGCCGCAGAACGAAGGCAGTCAAGAAAAAGATCAGTATAAAGCCAGCAAGGTTGAGAGTCTGGATAAAAACCACCGTTTTTCAGGAGTTGACGGTGAGGAACTCAGCCGTGCCGTAATCGCAGCGCACGGCAAGATGTATGAAGATATCCTGGAACACAGAAAGACCGATAATTCATATGTCCCCGTCACGATATCTGCAATTCCGCTCGTACGCATGTCACGCCGGCTCGTTGGCGCCTACACGATGGATGATACGGAGAACCGTAAATATATGCCGGACAGCATCGGTATGACCGGCGACTGGCGAAAACGCGGGCCCGCTTATGAGATACCGTTCAGAACGCTTTATTGCAACGAGGTAAAAAACCTTCTTGCAGCCGGCCGGGATATCTCCGTCACAGACACCATGTGGGAGATCACCCGGGTCATACCGGCCTGCGCTGTCACCGGTGAGGCGGCCGGCACAGCGGCTGCAATCGGCAACAACTTTCCAAAGCTGGATATCGCCGAACTTCAGAAGCGTTTGACTGCTCAAAACGTCAAACTGCATGTTGACTCACCGCATTAATTTAAAATGTTTCTGCGAGTATGTGACAATCCCAATTAAGGAGTGCCAAGGTTTTTCATTGTGAAAGGGTGTAAAGTTAATGACAGCAGAAGTGCCTGGCGGTTATGGCGGTAAAATCCTGAGAATTAATTTATCTGAAATGAGCACCTCTGTAGAAAGAAAGGATGATACATTCTACCGGAGATATTTGGGTGGCTCCGGCTTTATCTCCTACTTTTTGCTTAAAGAGCTGAAAAAAGGAATTGACCCTCTTGGGACCAGGAATAAACTTGTCTTTGCCAATGGGCCGTTGACGGGAACACCTGTTATAGCGTGTGGCCGTAATGGTGTTGGCGCCAAATCTCCCCAAAGCGGCGGAATAGCCCTGTCGCAGGTGGGTGAATTTTGGGGCGCCCAGCTCAAGTGGGCTGGTTACGACGCTCTAATCATCGAGGGGAAGGCGGCTAAGCCGGTCTATATCTGGATACATGATGAGGAAGTGAGTATCCGGGACGCCGGTCACCTCTGGGGTAAGAATACAAAAGAGACCCAGCAAATGATCAGGTCTGAGTTGGGTGACGATAAGATACGCGTGGCGCTGATAGGGCCAGGCGGAGAAAAGATGGTGCGTTATGCCTGCATTATGAATGGGCTTTTCGACGCCGCCGGCAGGGGGGGCCTGGGTGCGGTAATGGGTTCGAAAAACCTCAAGGCGATCGCGGTTAGAGGCCGCAAAGCGCCACGGGTAGCTGATCCCGCACGTATTAAGGAATTAAATAAATTTTTAAAAGACGCCATGTTTAACAATATGATCGTGAGGGAATGGCACGAATACGGCACAGGTGGTCCCAGCATAGAGACAGGCATGGAGGTTGGCGACCTGCCGGTTCGCAATTTCCGTGACGGAGCATTCCCCGGGGTAAAGAAGATTACCGGAGAAGTTATAATGAATACCATGGGAGTTGGTATGGACGGTTGTTTTGCCTGTCCGGTGCGTTGTAAAAAAGTGTGCAAATCGGAAAAATATTCTATCGACCCCGCCTACGGCGGGCCGGAATATGAAAGCCTGTCCGTATTTGGCAGCAACTGTGGTGTGGATAATGTAGAAGCTATCGTTAAAGCTAACGAACTATGTAATGCGTTTTCGATAGACACCATAGCGACAGGTTGTACCATTGCCTTTGCCATGGAGTGCTTTGAAAAAGGGTTGTTGAGCGTTAAAGACACCGGTGGTATTGAACTGCGGTTCGGCAATGCTGAAGCTATGCTGAAATGCGTTGAGCTTATTGCCAAGAGAGATGGTTTCGGCAATCTGATGGCTGAAGGTACCGCCTGGTTAGCAAAAAAAATCGGTAATGGAGCCGAGGATTTCGCGGTGCACGTCAAGGGGGTGGAGCCGGGGCAACACGATCCCAGACGCATGCCAAGCATGGGCCTGGGCTTTATGGTTAACCCTCATGGCGCCGACCATTGCTGCAACGTGCACGATTACAAATTTGCTGACGCTAAGAGGATGAAATCCTATAGATATATGGGATTCCTCGATACTTTGCCGGAAGATGATATTGGACCCCGCAAAGTAGCTTTGTTCATGGTGGAGCATCTCAGGCAAGTGCTGTTTGACTCTTTGCTGATGTGTCACCTGGCCGCGGTGCCTGTGGATCACAAGACTGTTGCTGACATTACGGCGGCTGTTACCGGGTGGGATACCAGTGTTATGGAGCAGCTGAGGGTAGCTGAGAGAATCATGACTATGGCCAGGTTATTCAATATTAGGGAAGGATTGACCGCTGATGACGACAGGCTGCCATTGCGGTTCTTCCAGCCTACAACTGACGGAGCACTGGCGGACAGGTGCCTCGACCCCGATAAGATGGAGAAGGCCAAAAGATATTATTATACTCTGATGGGCTGGCATAAAGATGGAGTGCCGTTGCCGGAAAAGGTAGAGGAACTTTACATCGGGGAATAAGCGGTTTTAAATAGATACGATTAAATTGCGTTAGTTGAGGGGGGTACTCTTTCCAGAGCGTTGGGGAGGCAAGTATGATCACTGTAACAGTAAAATGGCTTGTCGACTTTGATGGTTTTAAGGGAGCCAGGGGGGAAGAAAGCGTCACTCTGCAAACTCAGGCTACCTGTCGTGATCTTCTGGATCTCCTTTCTAAATCTTTCGGCAGTGAATTTACTGAGAGGATTTTTGATTCTGAAGGTAAGGAACTGAAGGAAGAACTTTGTTTTCTGCTAAACGGCAGGAATATCGCTTCTTTAAAAGGAATGGAATCAGAATTAAAGGATGGAGACCGTTTGTTTATAGTCCCATTTCTAGGTGGCGGGTAGGATGGGACTTTTTCATGGTATTAAAACCAACCAGGCAATAAACGACCAGGAGGTTTTTTATATGTCAGAGGAAATTAAGAGACTATTTAACCAAAGACTGGGCCGCTACCAGGCGGCCATAGCAATGGAGCCGACCGACCGGGTGCCGACAGCGTTTCAGACTCTCTATTTTGCTATTAAAAACTCAGGCTACAATTATCAGCAGATTATGTACGATCCTGAGATATGGCTCAAGGTTAAGCTTGACTTCTCCAGGAAGTATCCGGAAGTGGATATATTCCGGATTAATTTGCTGTGGGCGCCAAGCTTTGATGTGACGGACTACCGCATCTTCAAAGTACCGGGACGTGATATTTCCGAAAAGTCATTACAGCAGTTTGATGAAACCGAGTACATGAAAGCCGATGAGTACCGGATGTTTATTGATGACCCGGTAGGCTTCAGGATGGAACGTTATTTTCCCAGGGTGTTTGGAGAGTATGAAGGGAAAGGATCTGTTCGCTCCCATATGGCGTTTTTGAAGTCCGGTATGGCACAAGGTATTAACAATGCTATTAATCGTGAAAGAGCTGCCAGATTAGCCTCTGAGGTTGGCTTGCCGGTACCGGTTATGGGAAACTTCGTGGCTCCTTTTGATTATCTTTCAGATAGATTCCGTGGACTTAACGGGATTATACGGGACATGTTCAGGCAGCCGGATAATGTGAAGGAGGCGTGCGAGGCGATCCTGCCCGATCTTCTGAATATAACCTTAGCCGGAGCTGACCCGCTAAAGCGGTATCCGATATTTGTCGCGACTCATAAGCCCTGCTTCCTGTCGCCTAAGCAGTTCGATGATTTTTATTGGCCAACATTTAAAAAGGGTATGATGATGCTTATTGAAGCGGGCTACACCTTCCGGGTTTTCCTGGAAGGCAATTGGGAAGCGCATTGGCACCATATAGCGGAATTTCCCAAGGGAACGGTGCTGTGCGATATCGATAACGGGACGGATATCTTCAAAGCAAAGGAAGCTTTTGGGCACAAGCAATGCATAGCCGGCGGGATGCCGGATCAGACGTTGATTTTTGGCAGCCCGGAGCAGGTCCGCGCCCGGGTGAAACTATTATGCGAGACTGTCGGCAAGGATGGAGGCCTGATTATACGTGGTGGAACTAACGTTCCTGAGGATACTAAGCCTGAAAACTTCCGGGCCTTGCTCGACGCCATCATGGAGTATGGCAAATACTCGGATGGTCCTGCCCCGGAACCCAAATCCATGCCAAAGCCTTCCGGCAATGTAGAGTTTCCTCAGGCTCGCATGGTAACGCCGTGGGAAGTCAAAAAAGCTGATTGGAAGTTACCTGGTGATGAGGAACTAATCAGGCGGCCATGGGAGATGTTAGAAAAAATGGCTTATAACTGGCTTATAGCCAGGTAAGAAGAAGGCGGATATGATAATAATAAATATTGCGTAAGGGCTGCAAGACTTGATTTGAAACAAAGTATATGAACTTGTGGATGATATAATAAGTCAGGCTATAACAGAGAAAATCTTTGATTGGCTTTTCAATATATTGGGGGCTATGTGTAATCAATTAAAATCAGGCTGTTAACGGGATATAGTTAACGGTCTTTTTTATTAGATGATCTATATACGTTGTGAGAAATGTAATTATATGGTGTTACCCTTATGTTCTATAAAATTATAGGCACTTGCTATAGCGCAGGTGTTTGTATATGATTTTTCGATTACTCATTAATTTATACGAGCTATATAATCTTATATGGTCTAGTCATTATTTATTTAATTGCTTAAAAAATTTAACACTATTTTACGTACTTAGTAAAATGTTGAGCACAAGAGGTGAAATATTCTGATTGGAAAAAGTATATTTGCAGCGCCAGAATCCCTGGCGGTTGTTGGAGCTTCCCCGAAAACCGGTAAAATAGGCAACGTTCTGATGAATAACATAGTCCAAAGCGGCTATAAAGGAAAAATTTATCCTGTCAACCCAAAAGAAAAGGAAATTAATGGGATACCCTGTTTCCCATCTATAACCGGTATTCCTGGAAAAGTTGATACTGCGATATTTTCTGTACCGGCTGGTAAAGTTCTCGATATTGCCAGAGAATGTGGCGCCAAAGGTGTTAAAAACCTGATCGTATTGACGGCTGGTTTTAAGGAGACAGGCCGTGCGGGAGCCGAGTTGGAAAAGAAACTATTATCTCTCTGTGAGCAATACAACATGCGTTTACTTGGTCCTAACTGTGTTGGTTTTATTGATACCCACACCCCAATTAACGCAACTTTTCTCAAAGGTTTCCCACCCCAAGGAGAAATAGCCTTTATCTCTCAGAGCGGGGCAATGCTGGCGGCTATTCTGGACTGGAGCAGGTTAGCTGGTATCGGTTATAGTAAAATTTACAGCCTTGGCAATAAGGCGGACCTCAACGAAGTCGACTGCATCTCCGAAGCGGCGGATGATCCCAATACAAAAGTAATTCTCTGCTATATTGAAGATGTATCCTGCGGGTCCGAATTTTTAAAAAAAGTGACACAGGCCACCCTTAAGAAGCCAGTTATCATCCTGAAGTCAGGCACCAGCCAGGCCGGCGCCCAGGCCGCCTCCTCTCACACCGGGGCGCTGGCGGGAAGTGACCTGGCTTATAACACCGCTTTCAAGCGTTGCGGTGTGTTGAGAGTATACAGCATGTCAGAGCTGTTTGACCTGGCGATAGCCTTTACCAGCCAGCCCGTTCCGAAGGGAGAAAAAATAGCCATAGTGACCAACTCGGGAGGCCCCGGCATTATAGCCACTGATAAGGTTGAGAGCTACGGTCTCTCCATGGCCCGCTTTGCTAAGGAGACCATTGATGAGCTGCGGCTAAACCTGCCTCCTGAGGCTGGCATTTACAATCCGGTGGATGTTCTGGGAGATGCCAGGACAGACCGGTTTAAATTCGCCCTGGAAACAGTTTTAAAGGACGAAAACGTACACAGCGCGGCAGTGCTGTTGTGCCCTGTTGCTGTTACCGAGCCGCTGGAAACGGCGCAAGCCGTTGTTGAACTCAATAAAGCTTACCCTGATAAGCCGCTGGTTGCCGCCTACATGGGAGGGCCGTCACTGGCTGAAGGCGCCAAAGTTCTTTCCGCCGGCGGCGTCCCTTGCTTTACGATGCCCGAACCGGCCATAGCCGCCATGGCGGGCATGTCGATGTATCGCAAGCTTAAGGAGCGTACTGCAGCGGAAATAACAGTAACTGATTTCAAACCTGACCAAAAGACAGTTAAAGCTATATTTTACGATGTCAAAAGGGATAATCGCCTGGCTTTACTTGGCAGTGAAGCGGCGGAAGTGATCGCCGCTTACAGGATTGACACGATTCCCACCGTGTTAACCCACTCTCCTGAAGAAGCTGCGGCAAAAGCAGATGATATGGGCTACCCCGTGGTGTTAAAAGTAGCCTCTCCTAGAATACAGCACAAAACCGATGTGGGCGGAGTTAAAATTGGATTGAAAACAGCCGGTGATGTGAAAAGCGCTTATGTGAACGTCATGGAAAACGTGCACCGGTACTTGCCCAAAGTCATTCCCCACGGTATTGAAATACAAAAAATGGCGCCAAAAGGAATTGAGCTTATTGTAGGAATGAGCAGGGATGTTCAGTTTGGGCCGATGATTGGCTTCGGGCTTGGAGGAATCTACGTGAACCTCTTGAAAGACGTTACCTTCCGGCTCGCGAACGGGATTACAGTCAATGAAATAAAAGAAATGATTAGCGAAACAAAAGCTTATACCCTGCTCAAAGGCTACCGTGGCGATAAACCGGTTGATCTCGAAGCCGTAAGCAAGGTAATCCGGAGGGTGGCCATGCTGGCCGTTGATTTCCCCGAAATTATGGAGATAGACATAAACCCGGTCTTTGCATACGAGCATGGTGTGGCCGCGCTTGATGTTAAAATAACGCTATCATGAGGTGAAACAGATGAAAAACATTTATCTAACCGGAGTGGCGGGCAGCGGCAAAACAGCCGTCGCTCTGGGTATTGCGCTAAAGTTGAAAAAAGAAGGTTGCAAAGTGGCTTACTTCAAGCCGGTTGGAAGCCGCGCCAAGTTTAACGGCGGCGAAGATAACGACGCTTTATTGATGAAAGAGGTTCTAAGTATTAAAGCTGATATCAAGAAGGTTGTTCCCTTTACATTGGGCGCTTCTTACCTTTCCGGGCTGAAGAATCAACAGCAGATACTTGATATCATCAATGAAGCATATGGAGAAATAGCAAGAGGAACCGACCTGGTCATTATAGACGGAGCATCCTTTCCCCACACCGGCGCGTCTTACGGCATTGATGCTATAAACCTGGCCGGATTCTTTAACGCCTCTATTTTAAATATCATTAAACTTGAAAACGACCTCAGTTTAGATCAGGCAATATTTTTTAATGATCACATTAATGCCAGAGGATTAGAGGTCATTGGCCATATCTTCAATAACGTACCCAGGCAATTGATGTCCAAAACTGACGGAATCTTTAAGCCGGTTCTTGAAAAGATGGGCTGCAAAACAGTCGGGGTGATCCCATTGCGCGCTGAAATCGCCTCACCTACTGTTTCAGAGTATTATGAGGCTCTGGGAGGCGAGTTGCTGACAGGTGAAGACGGTCTTGGTTTACTTGTGGAGGAGGTTATTGTAGGCGCCATGACCTTGGAGAGCGCCTTTAGTTATATGCGCCGCTCAGCCAATAAAGCTGTGATTATGGGGGGGGACCGGGCTGATCTGGCGCTGGCCACTCTTGAGACAAGCACTTCGGCTCTAATTTTAACAGGCGGACTTTACCCTGATGTGAAGGTTATTTCTCGCGCGGCGGAAAAAGGTGTCCCGGTAATTCTGGTGCACAGTGACACCTATACCACTATCGAGAAGATTTCGGAAGTATCCAGGCGCATCCCTCCCGGTGATGCTGAAGGTATTAATATTGCGGTGGAAAATATAGAGCGGCACTGCGACTGGCAATCAATTCTTAAATCAATAGAGTCTGATCTTTCAAGTTAGACGACATAAATACTGGGTTAGAAAACAGTATAAATTAATGCAATATATTTGTTGACAATTTATAAAGCATACAAAGACCGGGTTCTTCGTAATAGTCTTTTCGCGTTAGAGATGTCATTGTGGAAAGCCTGATTCTTTCAGGCTGTCGCTAAAGGTAATAACTATAGCCGCTAGCTTCATATATAAATTGCCAATTGGCAAAAAAATTTTACGCGTAATATAATTTTTTTAATACATCAAAGGGGGAAGCGGCATTAAGGAACAAAGACGCGGCGGTTTTAGGTTTGAGCGGGCCTGAATCCGGTGACATAATCTATTTCGTGGATGAAGGTTTTAACGCAACCCACGGGGATTCTCTCCCGACTTATGGCGGTTATGCGGACACATCAGTATCCCCGATATTTATAGCGGCGGGTGCCGGTTTCAAAAAAGGAGTTTTTGTGGATCGTGTGATCAGACAGGTTGATGTCGCGCCGACCATGGCCATACTGGGTGGCGTGAGATTCCCGGCACAGTGTGAGGGCGCGCCGGTTTACCAAATCTTTGATGAGGATATTTAGAACTGTCATTACAGCTCATTTCGGGCAACTGCAAAAGAATCGTTGCTAAAAATTCGTTAAATTATTCAGAGTAAAGAGGGAGTGGAATTGATGGAACTTAAGAAGCTAAATGCAGTGACTTTTGAAGAAGTAGTGTACGATAACTGTGAAACCTGCCTGGTTGCTTTTTCCAGAAAAAGCTGCCATGTTTGCAAAGAAGTAATCCCGTTAGTCGAAGATATTGCCGAAGAGTATGTTGGTAAATTTGGCTTTTATAGTGTTGATGTAGAGGAAGAAAAAGATTTATATAACAGATTTTCGCTGAGAGGCGTACCTTCGCTCCTGTTTTTTAAAGACGGCGAGTATCAGGGTAAATTAGCAGGTCAACTGGAAGAAGAACAAATCAAGGATAAGATTAATACACTTGCTCGATAAATATCAACTATTTATATACCCATTATGTGGTATTTTTACAGAAAACACTTGTAAAGAATAACTCCAAATACAATTTTGTTTCCTTTAAAAATAATAAGCTGATTTTGACGGAGATGAGTTAGAGGTTCGCAACCCGAGACAAATATACTTGGGAGACCCTACTCATCTTGCTTTTCAGGGTTATAGGCAAAGGCAATAACAAAGAGGCTAATATATTATTATCCAATTAGTCAAAAAATTTCACACCGGGTATAATCTATCTGAGGTGATGAGCTAATGATAACTTAATGCAAAAATTGCTATAATTAGTAGTTAATTGTGAAAATCTCCACATGTGCATCCTATAAGTGAAGTAGTGGCAAATATTCTAAAATCAAAATTTAATATCTTGGGTGTATAATTCAATTGAATGATTTTAGGTGGCAGGCAAGGCGTAAGGTATCGTAATTTAACATCATTATTTATTGACTGGGTAAACATCTGTATAGGTCAAATCCATCAGAATATTTTTAATGGAGGGTCATTATGGGTGAGGCAGCGGTTAAAGTAAGCAGTAATCAGTATTTTGACAACGCGCCAATCGGAAAAGTACAGAAGAAATTTCTGTGGTTTGCGGCAATAGCCTATTTCTTCGACCAGATGGATAATAACACTTTCAGTTATGTGGCCCCTAAGTTGAGGGAAGTTATGGGCTTGACGATGAAACAGATCGGGGATATTAACGCTTTAGCTTTCCTGGGCATGTTTTTCGGAGCAATTTTTGGAGGATGGCTGGCAGATAAAATAGGTCGCAAAAATGGATTGTTATCATGTATAGCTATTTTTTCCATTGCTTCGATAGCCAACGGTTTAACAAACAATTATCACATGTTCTGTGTTTCAAGGTTTATGACAGGATTTGGCGTTATAGGTATGGTTGTCATAGCGATGGTGTATATTTCAGAAATGTTGCCAGCTGCTACTAGGGGTAAATATCAAGCTTTAACCATAGCTTTCGGTACGGCCGGTATACCTGTCTGCGCGACATTTGCCAAGTGGGTTATACCTCAAGGCCTTGATGGCTGGCGCTTTGTTTTCATTTTAGGTGGTTTGTCCATTCTGCTTATTCCTGTGGGACTTTCCTGGCTTAAAGAGTCCCCGCGTTGGTTGGTATCTAAAGGGAAGATTTCAGAAGCGGCTAAAATAATTGAAGAGGTTGTTCCAGGCAGAAAGATCGAGTTGGTTGTGGCGGATGAAAAGAAGGCTGGGGTTATTGACGCTTTAAGGGTTATGTTTCATGCGGCATATTTAAAGCGGACCATAGTATTATTCATCTTGGCTAATGGTATAACAGTGGCTATTTTCTTAAAAGCGGCCTGGTATCCCACTTTATTAAAAGAATTCGGATTTACGACCCAGCTTTCTCTAATGATAGCGGCAGTACAGGCCTATGCTTTTCCATTTGGTGACGCGGCGACTTCATTAATATCCGACAGGGGCGGGCGTAAAATTCCTATAATAATTCTTGCGCTCCTATGCGCGGGAATTACACTGATAATGGCTTATGATATGACACCCTGGGTTCAAATGGTCAGCGGATTTGCTAAAACTATGGTTGCCACTGGCGTAATGACCTTGCTGTGGACTTACTTGGCCGAGTCATATCCCACCAAGGTAAGAAGTACCGCCACGGGAATTATGTTCGGTTCCGCCCGGTTGTCGACATCCGCCGCAATGCTGTATATTCCGGCTTTGGCCGTTGCCTACGGAATAAAAGGGATATTTCTCCTCCTGGCGACACTTTATGCGGTACCGGCTATTCTTGTACTGTTCATTGGTGAGAGTACCGGTAAAAGGAGTTTGGAAGATATCAACGCTACAGGAGAAGAGATACTGGCACGGTAAGTTTATAGAAATAACCAGTCAATCCCAGTAAATAAGGGCAAGTTGTAAAAATACAAAATCCCCTCATTTCTGTGGTTATGAGAGAAATGTTTATAGTGGAAGCCCCCCTTTAAACACCAGTAAATGACTGTGGTGGTTCAAACAATGACTACCGCAGTTATTTGCTTGTCAAGTGTAACCCCATTTATTTTTCCTTTAAGTCCTCAGAATTCTCATTGCAGGAATAATTAGCAGCACTGCCTTCTGGGAAATATCTTAAACTCTAATTATCCTGCCACGAAGCTTTCTTTATAAGTTTCTATTATTTTCTCCATTACCACCGGTTATTTCCCCTCCAATCTTTTTCATGATAGACTCACCCTATAAATGCAAATCCCAGCTGAATAATAAATTTAAAAACACCAAATATTTTTGATGAAACCATATCTTACGAGGTATTTACTAAATGAGTTTCTTGATTGGCCTGGCCGCGGGCCTTTTCGGCGGGCTTTTTGGTCTGGGCGGCGGCGTGATCATGGTTCCCCTGCTGGCCGGAATCCTGAAAACGGGACTGCACAAGGCCTCCGGCACTAGCCTGGTGGCGCTGGTTTTCACCGGCGTAGCGGGGACTCTTATTTATGCATTCAAGGGGTCGGTAGATATACTGGCATCTGTGCTATTGGCATCAACCGCCATATTCACTACCAGGGCTGGGGCATACGTAGCCCACGCCCTGCCTGAATGGAAGCTCAAGAGATTTTTCGGGGGGTTTATGCTCCTGGTCACCCTGATGCTGCTCTTGAAGCCTTATCTTAATAGTGGTGACGACCCGGCGGCGGGCTTGCCAAAAATAATAATACTCCTGTTGACAGGCGCCTTAACTGGCTTTCTCTCCGGTATGATGGGAGTGGGAGGGGGTACGATCATGGTTCCCTCTATGGTTGTGTTGGCCGGCATTACCCAGCATACCGCGCAGGGCAGTTCTCTCCTGGCCATGATCCCCGCTGGGGGAGTCGGGGCTTTAACCCAAAGGCGCCTCGGAAACATTGATACCGGCATTTTGAAGGGGCTTATTCCCGGTATTCTTATAGGTACGTACCTGGGAGCAAGTCTGGCCTATATCCTCTCAGAGAGTTTACTTCGCATATTATTCGCGGCTGTTTTAATCTGGACAGGTGTGGGATATTTAAGAACACCTTCTGACAAAGGTGTGGCGTGTAATTATTTTCAGGAAGGCGATAATGAGGGTTAGCAAAGCATAAAGGCATGTATTTATTAATGAGAATAATAAATTATAATACCAACAGGGAGGAATAGCACAAAAATAACCAGCTGCCGCAGCGGCCGTAAAAAGCTTAAACTTGCAGGATTACCAAGGCAGGAGTGTCACTATATCGCATTATAAGAAGCTGCCGCCAATGATAAGCTGAGGTTATAGTTTAAATAACAACATACGATTTTTGTTTTCAGTATAGTGATGCTAAAATAAGCTTAAATAATAGATAGAAAAAAATTTCGGTTTAACCGGGGGGCATGAAAATGCTTGATTACCAGTTGTTTATATTTGTAACAGTAGCGGAAAAAAAAACTTCTCCAGGGCCGCTCAGCTTTTAAATATAACCCAGCCGGCGATTAGCCAGAATATCCAGGCTCTGGAGGACTATTACGGGGCCAAGTTATTTGAAAGGTCCAGTAAAAAAGTTGAGCTGACCCAGGCCGGCGCCGCGCTGTACAGCTGCGCTTCTGAAATCCTTAAGCTGCATATGCTGGCCAAGAGAGCGGTGGCTGACCTGGTAGAGATGGTTACGGGAGAACTGAGGATTGGAGCCAGTTTCACCATAGGTGAATATGTTTTGCCGCGAGTGCTGGCAGCGTTTTCAAAAAAATATCCCCAGGTTAAATATTCAGTAACTATTGGCAATACAGAATTAATCCATGAAAGAGCCCTGGAAGGTTCAATAGATCTCGGGGTAGTTGAAGGACACATTGAGGATAAACAGCTCATTATCGAAGAATTCTCACAGGATGAGATGGTCTTCATCGTTTCAAAACAACATCCCCTGGCTAAAAGCAAATATATAACACGTGAGGATTTAGAGAACGAAACTTTTATTATGAGGGAAGAGGGATCCGGCACCAGAATCGCGCTGGAGGAAGTTTTGCAGGAGATATCCCTAAAACCTGTTAATCTTATTACACTGGGAAGTACCCAGGCGATCAAAGAGGCTGTGGAAGCGGGAATGGGTGTGGCCATGCTTTCAAAGTGGGCGCTGCGCAAGGAGTTGAAGCTGGGCACTTTAAAAATAATCAGGATCAAGGATTTGAAGAAAACACGCAGCTTTACCGTTGTCAGACGTAAAGAGCGTTTTGAGTCCAAGGCTTGCTACGAATTCAGAAAATATATTATGAACGGCGGAGCCAGTGAGGTCTTAACGCTGGTCTAATTTAAAGACTCTGTATTTGTCTTGGATATCAGTATATTTTCATAATAAAGTATTCCTATTGATCAACAAATGTTACTAATATAATAGGAGGGTGATATAAAGTCTAATCATAAAGACCGGTGTTTTATACTGTATTAATAACTTTGGAGGTGTAAGAATGAGCGAGGATAAAAAAACTCCTCTCTTGGATGAGCTTGAAAAAGGACCATGGCCGAGTTTTGTTACTGATATGAAAAAACTGGCCGAAAAAAAGCCGGCCGTCAAGGATGTTCTTGACCAGCTCGAGTTGTCCTACGCTGAAAAGAAAGGACACTGGAAACACGGCGGTATTGTAGGTGTTACCGGTTACGGCGGCGGCGTTATCGGGCGTTATTCAGACAAGCCTGAGGAATTCCCCAATGTGGCTGAGTTCCATACTATGCGTATTAACCAGCCCAGCGGGTGGTTTTATACGACTGACGCGCTGAGAGACATTCTCAAGACATGGGACAAATTTGGCAGCGGCCTCACCAATATGCACGGCGCCACCGGTGATATCATACTCCTGGGCACTACCACCCAGAATTTGCAACCCGCTTTTAATGAGTTTAGTGAAAAAGGTTGGGATCTCGGCGGCTCCGGTTCGGACCTGCGGTCTCCAAGCTGCTGTGTCGGGCCTGCCAGGTGCGAGAACGCCTGCATCGATACCCTGGATATCTGTTATAACCTTACCCAGGAGTTCCAGGACGAACTGCACCGCCCAATGTGGCCTTATAAATTTAAAATAAAAGTATCCGGATGCGCTAACGACTGTGTTGCCTCTGTGGCTAGAGCAGATTTCTCTATTGTCGGCACCTGGCGTGACACATTGAATATCGACCAGGCAGAGGTAAGGGCCTATGCCAACAACGGATATGACATAAAAGGCATGGTAGTGGAAAAGTGCCCCAGCAACGCGCTTGAGTGGGACGGCAAGACCCTTTCCATAAAAAGTGAAGAATGCGTAAGATGCATGCATTGCATCAATAAGATGCCGAAGGCTTTGAGTGTCGGCCAGGAAAAAGGCGCCACAATTCTGATCGGTGGTAAAGCCACTATTCTAAAATCGGCCTTCCTTTCGTGGGTACTTGTTCCTTTTATGAAGATGGAACCTCCTTATGACGAAGTAAAAGATCTTTTGCGGAAGATCTGGGAGTGGTGGGATGAGAACGGCAAGATGCGTGAGCGCGTCGGAGAGTTAATTTACCGTAAAGGGATGCGCGTATTCCTGCGTGATATCGGACTGGATCCGGTGCCGCAGATGGTTGCCGCCCCCAGGGCCAACCCGTACTTCTTCTGGTGGCCTGAGGAAATCAACAAGTAAATCAATTGGTAAACGAAGAAAAAATAAAACATAAGGAGAGTGAAGAGAAGTGCCTAAAACAGATCTGGGGCCTCCAAATTACGAGCAGTTTCTTCCTCCTGTAATAAAGGAAAACTATGGCAGTTGGAAATATCACGAAATAGTCAAACCAGGCGTGTTAAAACATGTTGCGAAGAGCGGCGATGTATTATACAGCGTTAGGGTGGGTTCCGCGCGTCTGCTCAGCATGGATAAGATCCTGGAGTACTGCGACATAGCTGATAAATACTGTGGCGGTTATCTCAGGTTCACCTCCCGTCACAACGTAGAGTTTCTGGTATCTGATGAAAAGAATGTTGAACCGCTGCTGAATGAATTGAAAGAAAAAGGATTACCAGTAGGCGGCACCGGCAACAGCCTCAAAAATATTATCCATACCCAGGGCTGGGTACACTGCCACTCCGCGGCTACGGACGCTTCCGGCATCGTGAAGGCGGTTATGGATGAAATTTATGACTACTATACATCAATGACCTTGCCCGCGCCGCTCAAAATTTCCCTGGCCTGCTGTCTGAACATGTGCGGAGCGGTGCACTGCTCGGATATAGCTATTCTGGGCATTCACCGGACCCTACCGAAGATCAACCACGAAATGGTTCAGAAACAGTGCGAGATCCCGACTCTAATCGCGAGTTGCCCCACCGGCGCAATCAAACCCAACCCAAAACTGAAGAGTGTGGAAGTCAACCCCGAGAAATGCATGTACTGCGGTAACTGCTTTACTATGTGCCCGTCCATGCCGATTGCCGACCCGGATAATGATGGTGTGGCGCTGCTGGTTGGCGGTAAGGTCTCCAATGCCAGGACTGGCCCGATGTTTTCCAGGCTGGCCGTACCTTATCTGCCGAATAACCCGCCCCGCTGGCCGGAAGTTGTTGATGCGATTAAGAACCTGATTGACGTGTGGGCTGCCAATGCCAGGCCGGGCGAGCGGTACGGCGAGTGGATCGACAGGATAGGCTGGGAGTCTTTCTTTAAGCTGACAGGTTTGCCGTTTACAGACAAACATATTGATGATTTCATCTTCTCTGTACCGTCATTCAGGAGTACCACTAACTTCAAGTGGTAATAAACCAGGGGCTGAAGAATTGAGTGAGGATCTGAGGGCAAAAGTTATTGAGTATCTCGGTAAGGTTGATAAAACTAAAACCAGGGACATGGCCGATAACCTGAAAGAAAAGAAATCAGATGTGGACAAGATTGTCAAGGAACTAGCTAAAGAAGGTAAAGTGGAATTTCTGTATATCGGTACTTCCTACGTGAAACTAGTCAAGTAGCACAGGGATGCCAGACTAAGGCTGCCACCCGTCGCGGCAGCCTTAGTTATAAAAAAAAATTAAGAGGAGGCTCGCAAATATGTATATGGTAAACATTGACAGTGATAGCTGCCAGGGTTGTGGAGAATGTTGCGGGGCTTGCCCGGCAAGTCTGTTGTCGCTGGAGGATGGAAAAGCTGTTATGAGCGGTGAACCTTCCGACTGCTTAGGCTGCGAGACCTGCGTCGCTTCGTGCCCGCACGATGCCGTAACCGTAACCGAGCTTTAGCTGCTTTAAAGTATTGAATGATTTGGTCTTCCAGGTTTTGCTCACAGGAGGTGTGCACCCAATTGTCTTTTATGATCTTACAAGTACTTCCTTACATCACTGTTGTCATATTTACCGCTGGAGTTATCTACCGTTTGGGCCGGTGGGCCGGAGCCAGGATTGTTCACAACATTACTTTGAGCACTCCCAACTTTGCGTCTGGGGTGACCGGCGCCGTGGCGGAGGCAGGAACTGAAATAGTCTTATTTAAAAGCCTCTTCAACCTTAACCGGGGCTTATGGGTAGGGGCCTGGCCGATGCATGTCGCCCTTGGGGCTATTCTCGGCGGACACTTGACGGGCATTTATTTTTTAGGCAAGCATTTTGCTTTCATACCCGGCATAACCGAGCATACCAGTGAGCAAATGTCCAGCTATCTGGGACTCATCTTCGGAATTTTGATCTTTTTGGCTTTACTTTACCTGTTATACCGGCGCCTGGCGGTTGATTATGTAAAGAAAGTCAGCCTGACCAGTGATTACCTGCACCTGTTACTCCTGATAGCGATAGTTTCCGTAGGTAATTTTATGCGCCTGTTCCCGGGTGTTGGTATAGAATACGCCCCGGTAAAGGAATATGTTACCCAATTGATCCTGCTGCAGCCAATTCCCGCCAACGCTGAGGTGCTGCATAAACCGCTGTTTGCTACACATTTACTTCTGGTGCAAATATTAATGGTAGTATTTCCATTCAGCAAACTGATGCACCTTTTCGGTATGTTCGGCAACAGATATATCCAAAACCGGCCTTATCAGAACCCTGCGCCGGGCATGACCGGGCCAGACTTGTTGAAGAACGTGCCTGTTGTGGAAGCTCGTTGGGAAAGGGGAGTGTAAGCTAATGCCAGCCGTTAAAGGTTTATCCCAGCCTGTTAGGGCTAATGAAAAAGAACTCAAGTCCTTACACATACTCCCTGTGCCTGATGACAAAAAGGTAGAAGTAGCCCTGCAGCATCTGGATGAGATGCGTAAAAAATACCGGTCATTTGTTTATGCCATGGAATCCTGTGTTAAGTGCGGGGCCTGCGCCGAGAACTGCCATACCTACCTTGGCACCAGGGACCCCAACAACATACCAACAAATCGCGCGGATCTGATCCGCAAGATTTATAAACGCTATTTTACCCCTGAAGGACGGTACTTCGGAAAACTGGCAGGGGCGGAGGATCTCAGTCTTGATGTTATAGAACAGTGGTATTCGTATTTTTACCAGTGCAACGAATGCCGCAGGTGCGCGGTTGCCTGCCCGTTTGGCATTGATACCTGTGAGGTTACCTTTATCGGCCGTCAGATCCTGACCTGGCTGGGCCTAGTGCCTAAGCTGCATGCCGGGGGCGGTATAGCGATGGCAAAGACGGGCAACCACGTTGGGCTGTTGAAACCGAGTATCGAGGACACCCTGGAGTTTCTGGCTGAAGAATGCCAGGAAGAATTCGGTGTGGAGGTCGAGTTCCCGGTAGATAAACCAGATTCAGATATCTTGTATATACCATCTTCAGCTGATTTTCTCGTTAACCCGTACACCCTGATGGGCGCCGCTATGTTCTTTAAATACATTGGAGCTAATTATACGATACCCAGTATTGTCACGGAAGCCGGCAACTTTGGCTATCTTTTTGACCAGAGAGCTACCCAGCGGGGCAATGTCAACCGATTGCTGGAGGCGGCGGAAGAACTTGGCGTGAAGAAAATTGTTTGGGGTGAGTGCGGCCACGGCTGGCGTGCCGCCAAGATGTATATCCCTACCATGGCGGACAAACCGGTGCGCTGGCCTATTACTCACCTGCATGATGAGACCTCCTACTATGTCAGAACGGGTCAATTAAAGCTGGATCCGTCTAAAAACAGCCAGCCGGTCACATTGCATGATCCGTGTAATTATGTGCGCGCCTGTGGTATGGCGGAGACCTTGAGAACGACTATGAGGGCCTGTGTCGCCGATTTCCGGGAAATGACACCAAATAAGCACCTTAATTTTTGCTGCGGCGGAGGTTCAGCTATACTGTTCGACGATCCGGAAATGTATCAGCTGAGAATAAAATTTTCACAGAAAAAAGCCGATCAGGTTCGGGCTACCGGTGTAGACGCTAATGGCGACGGCATTCTCTGTGCCCCGTGTTCCATCTGTAAAGCACAGCTTTATCCCATGGTTGAAGAGCACAAACTGGGGGTGGAGGTAAAAGGCCTGATTGATTTACTGGGCAAGGCTTTGGTGTGGGATTAATAAAAAATTGATAGTCGGCTAAATACTAAGGAAAAAATTGAAATAGGAGGTGCCTACTTATGGGGACTATAAACGTCAAAGGTAAAGAGATTGAAGTAGACGAGGATGGTTTTCTTGTAGATCCGTCTGATTGGAATGAAGATGTGGTAATGGCATTTGCCGCTCTGGAAGAAATTGATGAGCTGACTGATGAACACTGGAACATCATCAACTATCTGCGTGACTACTTTAATAAGTTTCAGACTGCCCCGATGGTAAGGAAGCTTTGTAAAGAAACCGGCTGCAGCAACAAGCACATGTATGAGCTATTTCCTTCCGGGCCGGCCAAAGGGGCCTGTAAACTGGCCGGATTGCCAAAACCGACCGGTTGCGTGTAATGAATAGGAAACCCCAGTAAGTTGTATTTTTGAGGACTATCAAGTCCTCAAAAATACAACCGGCCTGTTGTTGTAGGATAAAAAAGCATTTTGGACGTAGTAATGGAGGATAACCATGGGAAAACTTACTAACATGCCACGTTTGGTTATAGCAGCGCCACAGGGCCGTTCAGGCAAGACTACCATCTCAGTAGGTCTCATGTCAGGTTTGACTGCAAAAGGATTTACGGTACAGCCTTTCAAAAAAGGTCCTGATTATATCGACCCCAGCTGGTTAACCATGGTTACAGGAAGACAATGCTGTAATTTGGACAGCTTTATGATGGGCAGGGAGGCGCTGCAGCAATCTTTTTTAAAGTATGCCCGGAGTGCTGATATAAGCATTGTTGAAGGAGCTATGGGTATTTTTGACGGTGTGGATCTGGCGGGCAGCGGCAGCACCGGGGAAGTGGCCAAGGCTATCAACGCGCCGGTGATACTGGTAGTGGATACAACTCGTATGACCCGCAGTGTTGCCGCGATGGTTATGGGATTTCAGCACTTTGACCCGGATTTGGTTATTGCCGGGGTTATCCTCAACAATGTAGCCCGCCCCAGGCACGAAAGCATGCTGCGCTCTTCGGTGGAACATTATTGCGGTATTCCAGTCCTGGGAGCCATGCCGAAGAATAATGCCTTAAAAATTCCCAACAGGCACCTTGGCCTTATTCCCGCCAATGAAACCGCTTCACTTCATGCTGTGCTGGAAGAAGTGAAAACAACGGCTATTAAACACTTGGATCTTGAGAAACTGGTAGAAATAGCTAGATCTGCTCCGCCTGTCTTAGTTAATGATGAAATCAAATCAGGAAAAGAAACTTATAAACTTCATAGCAGAAAAGAAAAACCGGTAATTGGTATCTTTAAAGATCAGTCTTTCACGTTTTATTACCGTGAGAACCTGGAAGCACTGGAGGGAGCCGGAGCGGAGCTGTTATATATTGATTCACTGAACGACCCTGAATTGCCTGATGTGGACGCTTTGTATATAGGCGGCGGTTTTCCTGAACTATTCGCGGCTGAACTTGAAAAGAATAAATCGTTGCGTGGGGCGGTAAAGGCGAAAGTTGAAGAAAACCTGCCGGTTTACGCGGAGTGTGGGGGATTGATGTACCTGGGGCGCAGTCTGATTTGGCGCGATCAGACCTACCAAATGTGTGGAGTCTTGCCTTTTGACGTGATTATGTCGGATAAACCTCAGGGTCACGGCTATGTTGAGTTGGAAGTGTCGGGAGAAAACCCCTATTTCAATGTTGGTGAAGTGATTAGAGGACATGAATTCCATCACTCAAGGTTGATCAATCTTGAACCTGGGCAGGCAGGCGTCGCTTATAATGTAAAAAGGGGAACAGGCATGGGTGATGGCATTGACGGCCTGGTTTATAAGAAGGTTATGGCCAGCTATACCCACCTGCACGCTGTATCTGTGCCGCAGTGGGCAAGGAACCTGGTGAGCCAGGCTGAAAATTACAGGATGAGAAGCAGCCAGTTAGAAGAAAAAGCGGTTCTGGCGGAAACTGCTTGAAAAAACAGGGATGTTTATGACCAGGTGGTGTTCACCCGGGGAGAAGTACTTTTTTGTCGAGTATAAGTGTGAATTATAGTACAAATAACAACATGCGATTTTTGTTTTTAGTACAAGAGTGTTAAAATAAGTATAGTTGAAATGATATATGTTTTAAGATATATATAGTTCATTTTTTTAGGTTATTGATAATTCCATTTAATATTTAAATAGTTTTACCCCTAACTAAATACTCTACCTCTCTTCTCCCTTTGGTGTGGATAAATTGTTACCACTTATCCATATCAAAGGGCATTTTTTTCTTTATATCTTGTTGTCTCTAGTGAAATTATTTACATTCATCGATATTAAGCTGTTAATCCTGAATTCATTGAGACTTTCCAGTAAATTGTTTAAATATATATTAATTTGGTCAATCTAGTAACATATAGCACAAGCCGAAGGAGGATACCTCCGGAGTTAGGCTGCTTTTTGCGGAAAGGAAGTTTAGTGTTGAACGTTTTAAGGCAGAAGAGGCTGGTCCAAATTTTTTTTATTTTTCTAATGTGTTTAGTGGGATTGCTATTCCCGCTTTGGCAAATACAAATTTTGAATGGTGACCGCTATAACTCCCTGGCGCTTGCACAGGACAGTCTCTGGGTAGCCCTGGAGGATGCGCCGCGGGGCAAATTGTTGGACCGCAACTCAGTTCCTCTGACCGGCGAAAGGGTAGAAGACAGGGTAATAGTTTTCCCTAGGCTTATTACGGACAAGCCTGAAACAGCAAGCGGTTTAGCAAATATTATGAGCGCAGACCGTTCTATGATAGATGATTACCTTAAGCAAGGTCCCGGCTGCCTGCCGTATACAGTTACTACTGCTCAGAAAGCTGCCATCAGGCAGAAAAACTGGCCTGGCGTGATGGTTTTACCTGTCCAATTCCGTTATGGAGAACGGACACTGGCGCCACAAACGCTGGGGTACCTTGGCAGAATGTCTTCCAGCGAGGAATATCTTAACCTTACTAAAAGCTCGCGTAAAATTTACCGCTATAATGATCTTGTGGGAAAAACAGGCCTTGAGTTAATTTTTGAGGAGAAACTGAAAGGAGCAAGGCCGGAGCGGGCGGTCAGGGTATTTACTGACGCCAGAGGCAAGCTGCTGGGTGGCCCGGGTTTTGAGGTTGAAGAAAATACCCTGGATAGGGGCAGGCGGGACTTGCTCCTGACTCTGGATGCCCGCATGCAAAAAATTGCTGAAGACGCTTTGGACCATAAGTCAGTAAAAGGAGCTGTAGTGGTGCTGGAAGCCGGCAGCGGGGATATCCTGGCTATGGCCGGCAGCCCGCGTTTTGACCCGTTTCAACCTGAGAAGTTTGGCGCCCGGGAGGATGGTAGTTTTATTGATCACTGCGTCTCACTTTACCAGCCGGGCTCTGTTTTTAAAATAGTGATTGCGGCGGCTGCGCTGGAAGAGGGCACCGAAAGTCTTAACAGTCATTTTTACTGCAGCGGCGAAAAAGAGGAGCTGATTAGCTGCTGGGAAAAAGCCGGTCATGGTGAGATAGACTTTGCCCATGCCTTTATCAATTCCTGTAACCCTTCTTTTGTCCAAATTGGCCTAAACCTGGGCGCTCCCAAAATCATTGAATATGCCAGGCGTTTAGGTTTAGAAAACCAAAATGTAATTGGTTACCCGGCGCCTATTGACCGGCGTCAGGATCTGAGCCTTATAGGAGCGCCTTATAATCTTGTTAACAGCAGTGTGGGCCAGGGGCCGGTTTTAGTCACGCCGCTGCAGATAGCTTCTCTGGTAAACACCATGGTGTCCGGTGGAATATACCGTGAACCCCGGCTGGTTAAGGAGATCCGTAAAAACGGTGGAGGCGTGGAAGAGGAATTTGTTGCAGATCCAGGTAAGGCGGCTATATCAGAGGAAACTGCCCGCAAACTGCGCAGCCTGATGGAATCAGTCGTAGACGAAGGCACAGGAAAAGCAGCAGCGGTGCCTGTCTATGGCAGCGCCGGGAAGACCGGGTCCGCTCAAATTGCAGGCCAAAGCACTACTAACGCCTGGTTTGCCGGTTATGCTCCCCGTGTCAATCCACGTTATATTGCGGTTGTTATGTTAGAGGAAGGTGGCAGCGGAGGCGAGTCCGCCGCTCCGTTATTCAGAGAGATTATGGAACAAATCCTGTGTTTTGAATAAAAGTTCACACAAAATGATGGAAGCCCACCTGCAGGTGGGCTTTTCTACGGCAGCAGCCTTTCCAGTTCGGACCGGTTGAAACCTACCACAACCTGATTTCCCACTGTTATTGTGGGGACGGCCATGCGGCCGGTTTTCTTGATCATTTCATTTCTAGCTTGATCATTTTCAGCAACATTAAGCTCGTTGTAACTCACACCTTTTTGCGAAAGAAACTCCTTCACGTGGCTGCAGTGCGGTCAAGTAGGCGTGGTATAAAGTGTAACTTTTTGGTCCATAAACATTCCTCCTTCTTTGCGACTTAGTTTTATCAGGCAGGGTGAAAAATATGCTGAATAAAAATAAAGACGACCTTGCTGAGCCGGGCATTTTGCTTAAGGGAATTTATATTGGGTACTTAGATTAGGGTTTCCGTTTCATTTTGAAAATCCTAATTAGAGCCACGCTTAATTAAGGCCGGCCGGAATGTGGGTTTTTCAATATGGCCGCAACCTCTGCCTTCAGTCACCTTTTCAGCCGGTATGCATATCATGCAATAAATGTAATTTGTTGTGATTTAAAGGTTTAGCCGGGTTGAAAGAGGGTAAAGATGTGGCAGGGAATGCTAAGCCGGTTTTAATCGTTGGAGCCGGGGTGGCAGGCATAATTGTAGCGGATGTCCTCGGCAAAAGCCAGGATAGGGATGACTTCGAACCAGTCGGCTATGTGGATGATGACCCTGAGAAACAAAATAAGATACTGCATGGACTGCCGGTTTTGGGCACTAAGAAAGATATACCGGCGCTGGTTGAGCGCCACAATATAAGAGAGATAATTATTGCCATACCTTCAGCTTCAGGGCAGGTTATCAGCCAGATTATCGCAATATGTCACCGGACCAGAGCACGTCTTAAAATACTGCCAGGCTTCTACGATCTGATTACAGGTAAGATTAAAATCAGCAAGATAAGAAACGTAGAGGTTGAAGACCTGCTGGGCAGAAAACCTGTAGCTCTGGATGTGGATAAGATAGCCGGTTACCTCACAAACAAGAATGTGCTGGTCACAGGCGCCGGAGGCTCTATAGGATCAGAAATAAGCCAGCAGGTTGCCAGGTTTGCGCCAAAAGAGATAATTTTGCTCGGCCGCGGTGAAAACAGTATTTTTGAAATTGAGCTTAAGCTGAGAGAAGCTTTTCCTGAGCTGTGCCTGACACCTGAAATTGGTGATATCAAAGACCTGGTGCGGCTTAACCACATATTTGACCGGCATAGGCCTGACGTTGTATTTCATGCCGCCGCGCATAAACATGTCCCCCTAATGGAAAGATGTCCGGACGAAGCAGTGAAAAATAACATTATCGGCACCTTTAATTTGGCTGAGGTTGCCTGCAAGTACGGCGCCGGAACGTTTGTCCTCATTTCCACGGACAAAGCGGTAAACCCCACTAGTATAATGGGCGCGACCAAACGCGTAGCGGAAATGATTATGCAAAGTATGAGCAGAAGAGGAAAAACCCGTTTTGTCGCTGTGCGCTTTGGCAATGTTCTGGGCAGCCGGGGCAGTGTGATTCCTTTGTTCAAAAGACAAATAGCGCGGGGTGGCCCTGTAACCATAACCCACCCCGATATGACACGTTATTTTATGACTCCTGTGGAAGCGGCGCAGTTAGTTATTCAGGCTGGTGTTCAGGCTAAGGGCGGGGAGATTTTCCTGTTGGACATGGGGAGTCCGGTCAGGATTCTGGATCTGGCGGAGAATCTAATCAGACTGTCAGGGTTTGAACCTTATTCTGAAATACCCATAGAGTATACCGGCATGCGTCCAGGTGAGAAACTGGCAGAAAAACTGGCAACCGAAGATGAGGGAATAGTCACTACGGTACATGACCGGATCTTTTGTGTTTCCAAGGGGAAATATGATTTTGCAAACCTGGAAAATGTTCTGAGCACTTTTATGAGCGCAGAATTTTCTTTCAGGGAGCGAGAAATAATTTCCTTACTGCAAAAAGTGTTACTGAACTTCAGAAAAAACTATTCGGCTTAGGAGTGTCTTTGCATATGCCAGTAAATGAAAATATTGGAGAGCATCCGGCAAAAGTTTTAAGAGAGAAAATTTATAACAGGTCGGCAAAGGTATCAATAATAGGTCTGGGCTATGTGGGTTTGCCCCTGGCAGTTGAACAGGCCAAAATAGGTTTCCCTGTGCTGGGCATAGATTTGGATTCGTGCAAAGTAAAACATATAAATAACGGTAAGAGTTACATCCGGGATGTTGCCGGTGAAGACATTTTTAAACTTGTGGAAGGGGGAAGATTAAAAGCAAGCAGCCAGTTTGATAACATCAAGGAAGCCGATGTTATCATTATCTGCGTGCCGACTCCCTTAAAATCAATGAGGGTGCCGGACCTTTCCTTTGTGCTGTCCGCTACCAGAGAGGTGGCCAATCAAATCAAAAAAGGCCAGTTAATCAGTCTTGAAAGTACTACTTTTCCCGGCACAACCCAGGAAGTGATTTTGCCTATTCTGGAGGCTTCAGGCCTTACTGTAGGAAGTGACTTTTTTTTGAGCTTCTCCCCCGAAAGGGTGGACCCCGGCAATAAATACTATACCACGCGGGATATCTCAAAAGTTGTAGGCGGGGTCACGCCCTTGTGCCGTGAAATGGCGAGCACCTTTTACAGCCAGGGTCTAAAGCAGGTGGTGCCGGTTTCTTCCCCTGCCACAGCAGAGATGACAAAGATTTTTGAAAACACCTACCGGTCGGTTAATATCGCTCTGGTTAACGAGTTCATGATCCTGTGTGACCGGATGAACATAGATGTCTGGGAGGTTGTGGAAGCCGCGGCAACCAAGCCTTTCGGCATTCAAACATTCTTTCCCGGCCCGGGGGTGGGGGGCCACTGCATCCCGGTTGATCCGGTTTATCTGGCCTGGAAGGCTAAAGATTTTGATTTTCACACACGTTTCATCGATCTTGCAGAAGAGATTAACATGCAGGCATCGGAACATGTTGTTAAAAAATTAATCTCAGTACTTAACAGACAAAAGAAATGTTTGAATGGTTCAAGGATATTAATCCTTGGTATCACTTATAAAAAAGACATTGACGATGTCAGGGAGTCCCCTGCCTTAAAAATTATTGATTATCTTAATAAGAACCAGGCGGAGGTTGTCTATTATGACCCGTACGTACCAAGGTTCCAGCTTTCAAGTGAGAATGACAAATACATGGAAAGTATCAGTATCTCAGAAGAGGAATTAGCAAAAGCAGATAGCGTTTTAATTTTAACCGACCACAGTTGTATTGAATATCAATGGGTTGTCGACCATGCCAAACTTATCTTGGATGCACGTAACGCGACAAAAAAGGTTCAAAGGGGGAAAGAAAAAATTACAAAAATTTAACAATTGTCTTTTTGGAGGTGAGATTATCAAAATTTCTGTTCCATTTCTGGTGCTGATAGGATTTATAGCAGGCATTCTTACTATAGAAAATTTTTTAATAGTACCAATCTCACTGGTATTCAGCGCGCTCATTCTATTTTTAGCCCGGATACATGAGGTGCCGGAAAACGATAGAATATTTTTATTCAGGCTGGCTTTGGGCGCGCTGCTGATAAGATTGCTTTTTATCCTGGCAACTCACAGTTTTGACACAGCTTTCATCAACTACGTCAATAATTCGGATGCGCTTTACTATGAGGACATGGGCAAATTGATTGCCAGCGCCTGGCAGGATGGAAGGAAAGTAGCGATATTTACGGATAATTTCGGCTACTACTACTGGAACGGCCTGATTTATTACCTCGTGGGATTTAAGCCGGACCTGATCCGCGTTTTGAACAGCATTACATCCGTCTGCATAGGATTTAACTTGTATTTTATTTGCTTAAGGCTAAGCAGCCCGAAGGTGGCAAAAATCAGCTTTTTTCTAGCTGCCTATTTCCCCTCATCCATTCTGTGGTCATCATTAAATTTAAAAGACAGCTTGATTATTTTTTTAATAACGTTGATTGTCAGGCTAAACCTTGAATTGATGGAGAGGTTTGTGTTTAATAAGGTGCTGTTAATGTCCTTGCTGTTAATGGCTCTGGTTTCGCTGCGGTTTTATGTTGGGATACTGCTTGCCATGTGTATCACACTTTCTTATGTTTTTACCGCCACAAAGTTCCTCTGGTGGCAAAGATTTGCTTACGCCCTGACCATTTTTTTAATCGCGGGATTTGCTTTGCAGCAAATGGGTTACGGTTTTTTGGGCACGAATTATCTTTTCAGCCAGAGCGTTGAGACCATCGGAGAACAGCATCAAGTTGCAGCCTATGGCGGGGCAGCCTTTGCGGGAGACGCTGTTTTTGAAAGTTATTCCGACGCTTTAAAATATTTACCCACTGGCATATTTTATTTTCTCCTTGGCCCTTTGCCCTGGCAGGCCATGGGACCAATGCGTATCATCACGATTCCTGAAATGGCGTTTATGTACTTCTTATACTTCTACTTTGTAATAGGTGTTAGTCAACTATGGCATAATCAACGGGGCGCCTGCCTGTTTCTATTGATTGTGATTACCTGCTTCGGCCTGGTTTACAGCCTTGGTTCTTCCAACATGGGCGGCCTGTATCGAATTCGTTTGCAGGTGTACATGATTGCTTTTATTTTAATCAGTGAAGGTCTGCAGAGAAGCTGGGCTTTAAACAGAATATTCGGCCGTCTGAGGGCAATTAGGTCCATGCCGGAATAACCTAAAGTAGACTATTAGTACGGCGGCTAAAGCAAGGTCGCGACTTTTTCTTTGAAAATAACGCATATTATCCATTCAAGAGTACTTATAAATAAAAATATATAAATCAAGGAAGTGGCTTTAGTTGAAGGCCCTGATTTTGAGCGGCGGTAAAGGGACCCGTCTGCGCCCATTAACCTATACCACGGCAAAACAACTAATCCCTGTGGCTAATAAACCCATTCTGGAATTTGTGATGGAGCAGGTTCGTGGGGCTGATATTGTTGACATCGGGGTTGTTATTTCTCCCGAAACCGGACAGCAGGTAAAAGACGCTATAGGCGGCGGTGAGCGCTGGGGAGCGCGGGTTACTTACATTATGCAAGATGCGCCTTCAGGCCTGGCCCATGCTGTAAAAACAGCAAGGTCTTTCCTGGTGGATTCACCTTTTTTAATGTTTCTCGGCGACAACCTTATTCAGGGCGGAGTTAGCCGTATGGTTAAAGATTTTATTAACTCGTCAGCTGACTCGTTCATCCAGTTAAAACAGGTCGGCAATCCAGGCCAATTCGGTGTAGCTGTATTGGATGAAAAAAACAGGGTGGTAAAGCTTATTGAAAAACCGAAAGAGCCGCCCAGTAATCTGGCGCTGGTAGGAATCTACCTTTTTAATTCTGCCGTACACGGAGCAATAGACAGAATCAGGCCGTCCTGGCGGGGTGAATTGGAGATAACTGACGCTATTCAGGAAATGATTGATTCGGGTTGCCGTGTAGACGCAAGTATTTTGGAGGGCTGGTGGCTGGATACCGGTAAAAAAGACGACATCCTGGAGGCAAACCGGGTTGTTCTGGATGAATATGCCCGGCCGGAAATAAACGGGGCGGTGGATCAATTAAGCAGTGTTACGGGCAGAGTGGAAATCGGCAGAGGGAGCAGGATTAAAAACAGTATAATACGCGGCCCGGCAGTTATCGGCGAAAATGTTGTAATTAATAATTCCTTTATCGGCCCCTATACTGCCTTGGGTAAAGAAAGCAAACTGGAAAACGTCAGCATAGAACATTCTGTTGTCCTCAATAACTGCTTTTTAAAGGATGTGGAACGCATTGAGGACAGTTTGATCGGCAATAACACCAGAGTTAGTAAAAAGAAAGACCGCCATAAGGCTGTCCGCTTGTTCCTGGGAGACGATTCAGAAGTATTTGTTTAAGACGGGGGTGCTCAAGATAAATCTAATTGATGGCGTGGAAGTAAGGCATTTAAAGCTGATTCCTGACGAGCGGGGTTTTCTGATGGAAATGCTGCGCAGGGACTGGCCGGAATTTATGAATTTTGGGCAGGCGTATATTACCGCTTGCTATCCGGGTATAGTCAAAGCGTGGCATTATCACAAACTGCAGTGGGATCATTTTGTCTGTGTCGCGGGGATGGCCAGAACGGTCCTGTGTGACTTGCGGGAAGGCAGTCCCACCAAAGGGAAGGTTAATGTATTTCACCTGGGTTACCTTAACCCGGTGCTGTTAAAGATTCCGCCTTTGGTCTACCATGGATTTACGGCAGAGGGGAATGAAACCGCTCTTATAGTTAACTTTCCCACTAAACTTTACAATTACGGAAATCCGGATGAATACCGCCTTCCATATAATGACCAGTCAATACCTTACTCATGGGAGGTTGTTCACGGGTGAGGGTTATGATCACCGGCGCCGCCGGTATGTTGGGCCGGGCGGTGGCGGCTGAGTTCGCCAGCCGGGAGGCGGAGGTAATCGCTTTGAAACGGACCGACTTGGATATTACAGATCTCAAGCTGGTAAGGCGGGTTACATGCTGCGAGAAACCGGAAATTGTAATCAACTGCGCTGCTTATACCAATGTTGACGGGGCTGAGACAGAGCCCCACCTGGCTTTCCTGATCAACGGCCTTGGGCCGCGGAATCTGGCTGTTGCCTGCAGAGAGGCAGGAGCGATACTGGTACACGTCAGCACCGATTATGTTTTTGACGGCAATAAACCGGGCGCCTATTCCATCTATGATGACCCGTGTCCTTCCAACATATATGGGAACAGCAAACTCTGGGGAGAGAAAGCGTTATCCGTTAATACTAATACATATTACATTGTACGGACCAGCTGGCTTTTCGGGCCGGGGGGAAATAATTTTGTTATGACCATGCTGCGCTTGGGACGGGATGAGGGAAAGGTCCGCGTGGTGAATGACCAGACGGGGAGCCCAACTTATACCGTGGACCTGGCCAGGGGCATAGCGGATTTATGTGCGAGCGGCTGTTACGGGATTTATCATATTACCAATCAGGGGAGCGTCACCTGGCATGATTTTGCGAAAGCAATCTTTGCCAGAAAAGGCCTAAGTGTGGATTTGACTCCATGCAATACCATGTTTATGGGGCGCCCGGCCAGGCGTCCGCAAAATTCTGTCCTGGATCCATTTCCCCTTCAGGAAACCATCGGTTACCTGCTTCCTACCTGGGAAGATGCCCTTGCCAGGTATTTAGGGTAAACGAGTGGTTCAACACCATGGTTATAAATGACTTGTTTTAATCTGGAGGAATACCATCACTTAAGATGTTTCGGTTTTTATACTGGAGGAATTGCAGATGAGACTTCTCATAACAGGAGGAGCGGGTTTTATCGGCTCAAACTTTATTCACTACATTCTCGGCGAACATCAGGACTGGAAGATCACCAACCTCGATAAACTTACCTATGCGGGCAACCCTAAAAATTTCGAGGGACTGGCCGAGGATCGCCACCTATTTGTAAAAGGTGACATCGCGGACGCCGATACAGTAAATACGGCTATCAGCAAAGGTATAGACGTGATCGTAAACTTTGCGGCAGAGTCTCACGTGGACCGGAGTATAGACGACCCGGCCCCTTTTATTGAAAATAATATCAAAGGCACTCAGGTGCTTCTTGAAGCCGCCAGGAAGCACGGAATAACACAATTTATTCAGGTATCCACGGATGAAGTCTACGGTTCTCTGGGGCCGGCCGGGGTATTCCACGAGGATTCACCCCTGGCTCCCAACAGCCCCTACTCTGCCAGCAAAGCATCAGCTGACCTGCTGTGCCGCGCTTATTTCAAAACCTACGGCTTACCGGTTATAGTCACCCGCTGCTCCAATAACTTTGGCCCCCGCCAGTTCCCAGAAAAGTTCATACCTGTAACCATAACCTGCGCACTTGAAAACAGGCCTGTACCGCTTTACGGCGACGGACTTAATGTTCGTGACTGGCTTTACGTCGCCGACCACTGCCGCGCTCTTGAAGCCGTTATCCTCAACGGCAGGGAAGGTGAAATATATAACATCGGCGGCGGTCGCGAACTTACCAACCTTGAACTGGCGGAAGAAATACTGAGACAGCTGGGAAAACCGTCCAGCCTGATCAGGCATGTAAACGACCGTCCCGGGCATGACCGGCGTTATGCCGTGGACAGCGGTAAAATACAACGCGAACTGGGCTGGAAGCCCCGGTATGATTTTGCCCGGGCGCTTCAAGAAACTATCCAATGGTACGCCGGCAACCTGGGATGGTGGGGGAAATCTGAGGTGTGGCCGAGTTGAAAGTATTATTCCTTCCGACGGCATCGTGGAATGACCCGCCCAGCAGGTACAGAATTTACCAGTACCTGGACCACCTGAGAAGGCAGGGGATTGTCGCCGATTGCAGGCCGGGTGTGTCTGATTATGTCTACACAAGGTATGCCCCTTATAAAGGTATAATCGCTAAATTTGTCTTTTTCGGGATAAGTGCTCTTTCCCGCATTCTGGCCTGTTTCATAATCTGGCGTTACGACACGATATTTATCCAGCGGCTGGTGCTGCCCCATATTTATCCTTTACCGGAAATACTTATCTGTATGATTGCCGGCCTGCTGGGGAAAAGTATCATTTTTGATTTTGACGATGCCATTTATGCAACATCGCTTCACCGTAAAAAAACACTGGCAGAAAAGTTCACCGACCCCAACCGGGTGGCCAGGGTGATTGCCAAATGCGACACAATAATTGCGGGGAATTCATATTTGGCTGACTATGCCCGGACTTATAACAACAATGTTGTAATTATTCCTACATCCATCGATCTGGTTAGATATCCGGTGAAGCAATATAACGGCAAAAAACCGGGTGAGCCGTATGTAATCGGCTGGATAGGCATGCCGGGTTCACTGCCTTACCTCAATATTTTAAAGCCTGTTTTTCAGGAAATCGCCCGGAGCTATAACATTCTCATCAGAATAATTGGGGGACAGAATTTTGAATGTCCGGGAGTTAAGGTGGAACACCTGATGTGGTCTTTGGAAAGTGAGGTTGGGCAGATTCTAAGTTTTGATGTGGGAGTGATGCCTTTAACCGAAAGTGAGGAAGCGAGGGGAAAGTGCGGGTTGAAGCTTCTTCAATATATGGCCGCCGGGGTTGCCGCGGTGGCTTCTCCTGTAAGCGCTAATAATGAGATCGTCAAAGATGGGGTAAATGGCTACCTGGCTTTATCTTTGGGCGAATGGTCAGATAAAATCTGCAGCTTGCTCCGGTCAGAACGGCTGCGCCGGGAAATGGGACGGCTAGGCAGGGAGTACGTAGAGCAGCGGTTTTCCATACAATCCAGCTTACCCATGTTAATCAAGGTTATTAGAGGGCAAGCAACTCAGGTTTTAGGAGGATTTAGATGACTAAGAGGGCTCTTATTACCGGTATCACCGGACAGGATGGCAGCTATCTGGCAGAATTTTTGATCGACAAAGGTTATGAGGTGCACGGTGTAATCAGGAGGTCTTCAAACTTTAATACCGGACGTATCGAGCATATTTATCAAAATCCGGATGAAGCCGGCTGCAAATTTTTCTTGCATTACGGTGATCTTAGCGACTCTACGGTGCTCAGAAGAATTGTAAATCTTGTCAAACCGGACGAGGTATACAACCTGGCTGCACAGTCGCACGTCAAGGTTTCTTTTCAAAAGCCCATATATACCGCTGATATTGTGGCTTTGGGAGCGTTGCGATTGATTGAAGTTATCCGCGACTGTCAGATAGAGAACAGCAGGCAGATAAAATTTTATCAAGCTGGTTCGTCAGAAATGTTTGGCAATGCCAAGCCGCCACAATCTGAAACGACTCCCTTTTTACCCCGCAGCCCTTATGCGGCAGCCAAAGCGCATGCATTCTGGCAGATGGTGAATTATAGGGAGGCATATGGCTTGTTCGCCGTGAATGGAATTCTTTTTAACCATGAATCCCCCAGGCGCGGGGAGAATTTTGTCACTCGAAAAATAACCAGGACGGCTTCACGAATTAAATTTGGACTTCAAGATAAACTTTTTTTGGGAAATTTGGATGCCAGGCGGGACTGGGGGTTTGCCGGAGATTATGTAGAAGCCATGTGGTTAATGCTCCAGCAGGATCAGCCTGATGACTATGTGATTGCTACCGGAGAGTCGCATACCGTCCGTGATTTTTTAAACCTGGTTTTTGAAAAATTGTCTTTGGACTGGCGAAAATATGTGGTGATCGATCCCCGTTATTTTCGTCCTACTGAGGTCGATTACCTCCAGGGGGATATAACCAAGGCCAGGACGAAGCTGGGCTGGCAGCCCAAAACATCTTTTAAACAATTGGTTGACATGATGCTTGAACACGATCTGGAGTTAGCCCGGAAGGATAAAGTTTTAATGGATGCCGGCTACAAAGTCAAGTGTAGCCAGTTTGAACAATAAACCTTTAGCCAAACCATGTCCTGGGGTTGAAAATGATTGAGAATAAACTTTGCGCGGTAATCATGGCCGGGGGAACCGGCGAACGGTTCTGGCCCAAAAGCAGAGCTGCCAGACCAAAACAATTGCTATGTTTCACAGGAAAGGATTCCCTCCTGAGAGGTACTATTAACCGCTTGCAAAAATGGATCCCGGTGGAAAATATCCTGGTGGTTACCACCGAAAAACTGGCTGCGACAATTGAACTGCACCTGCCTGAATTGCCGCGTCAAAATATGATCGTGGAGCCGGTGGGAAGGAACACAGCGCCCTGCCTTTTGTTGGCGGCTCTCCATGTGGAAAACAAGGGCGATCCGGTAATGGTGATCGTTCCGTCAGATCATGTTATTCAGCAAAATGACCGGTTTGTTTCCATCATGAAGGCGGCCAGCAGCGTTGCGGCTGCCAGTGATGTTTTAGTGACCATAGGAATCAACCCGACTTCACCGGAGACTGGTTACGGCTATATAATGGCAGGGCAGCTTCTGACTACTGAAGGCGGGGCAAGAATATACAGTGTCATACGCTTTGTTGAAAAACCTGACCGTCTCACCGCAGAAAAGTATCTGGCTGAAGGAAACTACTACTGGAACAGCGGTATGTTTGTGTGGAGGCCTTCCATTTTACTGAGCTCGGTTCAAGAATACCTGCCCGGTATAACTAAAAAGCTGCCGCAAATGCGCAGGGCTGTTGCAGACAATAATCAGGAGCTTATGAACGCCTGCTATCATGATATGCCAAATATATCCATTGATTATGGGGTGATGGAGAAAGCAAAAAATGTACTGGTTATACCCGGCGATTTTGGCTGGGATGATATTGGTTCCTGGGCGGCAATGGAACGGATTGCGCCAGCGGATGCGGACGGCAACGTATTGGTTGGAGGAGAGTGCCTGAATATTAACAGTGAGAACTGTATTATTGAGGCTCAATCCAAGCTGGTTGCCACTGTTGGTGTAAAGAACATGGTGATCGTGGAAAGTGAAGATGTGATTTTGATTTGCCCCAAAGAGCGGGTACAGGATATTAAGTCGGTGGTTAATCAGTTAAGGCTTACAGGAAAGGAAAAATATATTTAAACGATTATTAAAGGGGTTATGCCGTGGTTTTCAGTTCTCCTGTTTTTATTTACATTTTTATGCCTGTCTTTTTAATATCCTATTATATAGGGATTGCTTCTGTTGTCTTAATAACACCGAGCAAGGCATCAATCTATCCTGAATACATACCGGATGCCTTTAACAAAATACCTGTCGGGCAAAACAGAAACTATCAGAACTTCGTGGATCTCTTGAAACAGTATGATGTCCAGTACTTGGACGGCCACGAGATTACCATGAAACAAAAAAGAAAATCGGAGTATCCGCTGTTTTGCAGGGGCGGGACCCACTGGAATTACCTGGGTGCTTATTTTACAACCAGGGAGATGATACTCAAGTTGCAGGAACTGGTCAATCGAAGTATTACTAATCTGGAATGTACAAGAATTGAACTTGACGACATTCCTTCCGGTTCGGACAACGACCTGGCGTTGCTGCTGAACGTCTGGAGAACGCCGGACCGCTATCCGGTTCCCCATCCGGTTATTACTGCTGCTCCTGGTGGTTTTCAACCAAACGTTTTATTCGTGGGGGGGCAGCTTTTCCGGACAGATTATCCAGACTCTGGTTCAAAACGGGGTATGCTCCGACATCTTCTACTATAATAAACGAATGAATTGTAAGGATGATGACAAAGTTCCAGCAGAAGAAGACAACCTGGGAGAATTAGACTGGGAAAAGGACGTCTTTAGTAGAGATATTATTGTTTTGGAAGTAAACGAGCAATTTATCACCGGTATAGGGAGCGGATTCATCGAAGATGCTCTTAGCAGGCTGGAGCCTTCCGAGGTAAGATTTGTTTTAAAAAATGATCAATATGTTACTGAGATACCTGTTAACGGTAAAAAAGGTTATTTGTTAAAGAAAGGCGCTCCGGCCAGTGGATGTCTTTTCCTTGCTACAGACTACCTCTTGCTGGAGCCTGGCGCGGAATATGAGATCTCTTATATAGCGAAAGGATATGGAACATTAAAACTAGACATGTCGGAAAGTGATTTGCGTCAAATAGTTAATAACAGCATTCAAGATGAAGAAAAGATCTATTGTCATCAATTCAAGTGTGTTGATAAGGGAAATTGTGTTTTGCGTTTCTATATTGATGGAGAAACGGGTGTTGCAGATAAAGATACCCTTATCTATGATATAAATTTAAAGAAAAAAACAAAGCACTGAAAAATGTAAGCTTGACAAACCCATTTGTTTAACGATAAATATATTTTACCATTATATGTAAATTAATTTTTCACTATAAAGTTAGTTTTAGAAATTTGGGACAGACATATGACCAGGATGAAGTATGTTTTAGTGTCAATTCTAATTTCTATCTAATATATTAAACTAAATATCTCGTCGAAGGGGTGAGGCTCACGACAAAAAAAAAAGATTCGCAAAAGAACGGTCCAGGGCTGTTTGAACCTGCTCTAAACGGAGATTTCAACCTGATAATCGAACCAGGGCGCTCTTTCCGGCATTACTGGCGTGATTTACTGATTTATCGCGAGCTTCTCTATTTTTTAACCTGGCGCGACATCTTGGTACGCTACAAGCAGACAGTAATCGGTATAGCTTGGAGTGTGCTCAGGCCATTCCTGACCATGGTCGTCTTTACGGTGGTTTTTGGGAAAATAGCAAAGCTTCCATCGGACGGTGTCCCCTACCCAATCATGGTCTATGCCGCGATGCTGCCGTGGCAGTTCTTTGCCAACGCCCTGCAAGAAAGCAGCAATTCGTTGATCAACAATGTGAATTTGCTAACGAAAGTCTATTTTCCCCGCCTGCTTTTACCTCTGTCTGCTATGGCTGTCAGTCTCGTAGACTTCTTGATTTCAATAGTCATTTTGTTTGCCTTAATGCTATGGTATCACTTCTGGCCTGACTGGAAAATTTTGACCCTGCCGTTTTTTCTTTTCCTGGACCTCCTTGCGGTTTTGGGAGCAGGGCTCTGGTTGTCAGCCCTGAACGTAAAGTACCGGGATTTTCGCTACGTAGTACCTTTTATCATCCAGTTTGGCCTTTATATATCACCGGTTGGCTTCAGCAGCAGCGTTATTCCGGAAAGGTGGAGGCTGCTGTTTTCAGCAAACCCGATGGTGGGAGTCATCGACGGCTTTCGATGGGCGATCCTGGGTGATAGTACACAAATATTTTGGCCCGGCTTTTTAATGTCTGTTGGTGCCACCTTACTGTTTTGTATTATAGGAATCAGTTATTTCCGTAGGACGGAAACATCGTTTGCCGATATTATATGAGGTGCCTATGAGTAAAGTTGTAAAGGTTTGCAATGTGAGCAAAAAGTATCTCATCAACCATCAAAAACAAGAACCCTACACGGCTCTGCGGGATGTGATGGCCGTCACGATATCAAATTGGTGCCGGTGGTTAGCCCGTCCACGTTTTGGCCCGGACGCCGGCCGAAGCAGAGAAGAGTTCTGGGCTCTGCAGGATATATCTTTTGAGGTCAGGCAGGGGGACCGTCTGGGGATTATTGGCCGCAATGGCGCAGGCAAATCCACTATGTTGAAAATCATCAGCCGGATTACCGAGCCAACGGCCGGCCGGGTTGCTATTAAGGGCAGAGTGGCGAGCCTGTTAGAAGTAGGGACTGGCTTTCATCCTGAACTGACCGGGCGGGAAAACATCTTTTTGAACGGCGCCATCCTTGGAATGAGCCGGGCAGAGATTAATAAGAAATTTGATGAAATTGTGGCATTCGCGGAAGTAGAAAGATTCCTGGATACACCGGTCAAAAGGTACTCTTCGGGGATGTACGTGCGCCTTGCTTTTGCCGTGGCCGCTCACCTGGAGCCGGAGATTTTGCTGATTGATGAAGTGCTGGCGGTGGGAGACGCCAAGTTTCAGAAAAAATGCCTGGGAAAAATGAAAAAGGTTGGCGAGGAGGGGCGGACAGTAGTTTTTGTAAGCCATAATATGCCCATGATTGCTTCTCTTTGTAATCAGTGTGTTTTACTCGATGGAGGACGGTTAGTCTGTAAAGGCCCGGCGGTGGATATCATTCAACACTATTACTCTGAGGGTTCCAACATCTTTGGCGAAGTTGACTACAGCCTGAATCCAAGACGGATAGGCGATGAAACAGCCCATTTACTCAAGGCCAGAATTATAAATGAGGACGGTCAGGTGATCAGCGAAAGCTTTATCGAAGAGCCTGTGTGCATCGAGATGATTTACAGCGTAAACGTTTACAGCGCGCAGGTGACGCCAAATTTTCACTTTTTTACTTCCGACGGAGTATTCGCTTTTCTAACAATGGATGCCCCCATCGATATGGAAGCCAAGCGCAAAGTCCTGCCGGGAATATACCGGGCAAGGTGTAAAATACCCGGTAACTTTCTGAACGACGGAACCTACTACGTGGGTTTTGCCTTGACCACCCTGCAGACGTCAAAGGTTCATTTCTATGAAAAAGACCTGCTGAGTTTCACTGTGGTAGACCCAATCGATGTAAGCGCAACCAGGGGACAGTACACAGGTCCCATACCCGGGGCCGTTCGTCCGGTACTTGAATGGGAGTGTGAAATGATTTCATGAAATTGCTCATACTGGCAGGTGGCTATGAGGCTTTTGAGGGAGGTAAAGCTTTTGGATGGGCAACCTATAGAGGAAGCTATAAAAAAAGACGTGGAAGAAATTTTCAATTCAAAGAAGATTTTGTGTAAACCATTGTCAATTAACCTGTCTCATGAAATAAGACAGGATTTGGATTATCTTAGCTATTTAGCAAACCTTAATGCCGGAAAAGCGCCCGTGATTTCTCACCGTCCGGTATTTGGCAAATTAATTACCTATGTTAAAAAATTTATAGCAAAAGCTACATTTTGGATTTACCAGCCACTATTTGAGCAGATTTCAAATTTTAATTATACGGTCATTAATATTCTTAATAAACTGACTGCATATCTGGATATGAATGACAAAGATCAATTGCATGCAGGACACATTTTTGAAGAAAAAAGCGAAGTAGTAAATGATAAGTCTGTAGATAATTTTGAGCGGGCAAGCATTGGATGGTTTTACCATGCTTTTGAACAAAAATTTCGTGGCTCGGAAGAGCTTATTAAAAATAGACAAAGTATTTATATTGATTATATAAGAAAAGCATTTAAATTTACTGGCGGCAAAGTGCTGGATATTGGCTCCGGTAGAGGAGAATTTCTAGAATTGCTAAGAGACGAGGGGATACCGGCAATAGGCGTTGATCTAAATGAAGTTATGGTCCGGCAATGCAGGGATAAAGGTTTAATTGTAGAGCAAAGGGACGCGTATGATTCTATTGCCGCACAGGATGATCAATCACTGGCGGCAGTGACAGCTTTTCAGGTTATTGAGCATCTCAATCCTGGGGAAATGTGGAAAATTATTAGTACTGCCCTGGTTAAATTAAGACCAGGAGGATTAATAATATTGGAGACTGTGAATCCCGAGTGCCTTTTTGCGCTGAGTAACTTTTATTTGGATTTAACCCACAGAAAGCCAATACCTCCATCGACGCTTAAATTCTTATTAGAATTTGTTGGTTTTAAAAATGTGGAAGTCCGCTTTTCTTCACTTTTACCTGAGAAATATAGATTAAAAGGAAATGATAGTAATATAAAAAAATTAAATGAAATATTATTTGGCTGGCGGGATTACGCTGTTTTGGGGTGGCGCCGATGAGAATTGAATGATTCCGGCCTCCATCTTTGTAAGACCGGAATCATTTTTTGCGCTGCTTGAAAAGATAGCTAAAAAGGGAAGGGAAAGGCCCGGTTACTGATTCAAAATAAGAGGACGGCACTGTCTTATGAACCTGGATTACCTTTCTTTTTCTCATTACTGTAGGGATTGCCTTTAAAACATGCCAGTATATCCTGAGAACTGTTTTTAAATCTTTTGTTTTTACGAAGTATGAGAATGATACAAAGAGGTGAAGGGCCAGAAATACAGGCAGTATTTTTAGCAACAGCTTATAGGGTATATTCTTGAGGTGGACAAAACAGATATTCCTCTGCTTGCAAAAGAATTGTTTCGCCAGTATCCGGTTTGATGTAGCCTGATGAATGTGATATACAACTGCAGTTGGGACATACAGGCATTGATACCCTTTCAATTGGGCACGAAGAGCGAGGTCAATATCTTCATAATAAGCGAAAAAATCTTCATCAAAGAGACCGGTGTCGGAAAAGAGCTCCCTTCGGTAGATAGCGGCGCCCGCGCACGCCGAGAGCACAAGCCTGGTCCTGTCGTATTGCCCGGAATCGGCTTCGCCCTGACCTGCATTGTATCCGTAATAGGACAGCCCGTCACCGGCATTGTCAATCCTGTCCCGCTGAAAAAAATTCAGCATTTTGGAGGCACAGAAGCCAATCCGGGGGTTCTCCCGCAGCGCCCCGACCAGTTCTTCCAGCCAGGCCGGGTGGGTTTCTGTGTCATTGTTCAATAGTGCGATGTACTTACCCCTAGCTAATTTGATGCCACAATTTACGGCCTTACAAAAACCTTGATTGACGGGCAGGCGGGTGACCTTCACTTCGCTGAAATTAGTCTGAATAAACTGCACTGAATCATCACTTGAGCCGTTATCCACCACGATTACCTCAAAGTCCTGGTATGTTTGGCGCCTCAAAGACCCAAGGCAGGCTTCCAGCAGGTCACGGCCATTCCAGTTGGGTATGACCACAGAGGTCTCAGGTTCTGACAATTTACCTCAACCTTTATATTCTTTTACTTTAATATTACGCCCGCATCAGTCTCGCTGCCCATTTTCTTATCCATCAGTTCAGCGATAATTATACTTCAGCTTCCTGATATTTTATTGCGCAAGCATTCCAAAAGTTACTTGCTTTTTGAATACCTTATATTGGGATCCTCGGAGTCATCAAGCGACTTCTGCCGTATGCCCAGGGAACGTTGAAGAGGCTATTGTGACGGGCTTTTTCACAATTTTCTTTTTTGATTCATATACTAAATCAGTAAATTTAAAGGATGGTATCAATTATAAAAAATGTAGTTCGAAATATAAGAGCAAATATTTTCAAGTTAAAGTCCAATATCTTTTGGAAATTGTCTTGTTTGGCTGTCGCAGTCAACCGCAAGTTTGGCAGTGGATCTAGATTTAAATTCATAAAAAGAGCTATTAATACCTTTATTTTGAGGAATGCCTGCCTTGATAACAGGTCAAATGTTTATTTAAACTTTCCCGAAGTAGAAACAAAATCCCATGGTAAAGCGGCAGCTGGAGAAAAGCATCCATATGGTGTCAACCTGATTGGCTATGTCAGGGCTGAAATGGGCATCGGGGAGTCCTGCCGGATGGCCGCAAATGCCCTGGATGCCGCCGGCATTCCTTTTGGAATCATTAACTTTGAGATTGGTAACCCTGCGAGAATGCGTGACCGCAGGTGGCGGCATAAAGAAGTTTCCCAGGCCCAATACGGGGTCAATATCTTTCATATTAACGCCGATCAGATGCCTATTGTCTTTAACCACCTGGGCCGGGATTTTTTTGACGGACGCTGCAACATTGGCTTCTGGCACTGGGAACTCCCGGAATTCCCCGAAGAGTGGGCCGGCAGCTTTAAGCTTGTCGATGAAGTATGGGTTCCATCCAGGTTCGTCCAGGATAGTATTGCAAGAAAATCTACCGTACCGGTTGTCCGGATTCCCCACGCCATAGAAATCAACTGCCCTCCGAATATTGACCGCAGGTACTTTACCCTGCCGGACTCGTTTTTGTTTTTAGCCATGTACGACGTGCACAGCCAACAAGAAAGAAAAAACCCCAAGGCAGTCATAAAGGCGTTTAAAAAAACCTTTGCCGGCGAAGATCTTTCAGTGGGATTAGTTTTAAAGATAAATAACACGAAGACAAATCCCGAAGAGATTCGCCAGCTAAAAGAACTTATTGCAGATTGCAAAAATGTTTATATTATCGATAACGTTTTGAGCCGGGATGAAATAAACGCCCTGATGAACGTTACCAACTGTTTTGTGTCCTTACACCGTTCGGAAGGGTTCGGTTTGGGGCTGGCGGAGGCGATGTGCCTTGGCAAGCCGGTTATCGGCACGAACTGGTCCAGTAATACTGATTTTATGAACAATCAGAACTCGTGTCCGGTAAATTACCAAATCGTTAGGGTGGGCCAGGACTGCGGCCCCTATAAAGCACACCAGTTTTGGGCGGAGCCTGATGTTGAACATGCCTCTTATTTTATGAAAAAACTTGTCACCGACAGTCATTTCTATCAAATAATCGGTTTGAGCGGGCAGAAAACCATCCATACAGAATATTCTCCAAAAGTAGTGGGC
>Ga0116191_1000354_pt1 | contig 42324 bp, 37 predicted proteins | sample AD_UKC111_MetaG_FD_89897 | JGI IMG/M metagenome (GOLD analysis project Ga0116191, IMG submission 89897) | Active sludge microbial communities of municipal wastewater-treating anaerobic digesters from Hong Kong - AD_UKC111_MetaG | ecosystem: Engineered > Bioreactor > Anaerobic > Digestate... | reverse complement strand
TTGTTGTTCGGTCAGTAACATTAAAAAAGATTATAAGGATACAAGAAATAGCATTTTGGAGGGATTTTATGAAAGTAGTGGAGTTGATGAATAAAAATGTTGTTACATGCCACCCTTCGGAAACTCTGACCGTAATCGTTAACAAATTTGAACTTTTCAACATTGCGGGAATGCCTGTGGTAGAAAAAGGCAGGCTTTCGGGGATAATATGCCAGAGCGATATCCTACGTAAGGTCAAAGAGGGAGGGAAAACCCTCAATGAGTTGACGGTTAGAGATGCAATGGTGGCAAACGTTATCACAGCCCCACCGGCTGAATCGGTATTCCGTATCGCCAAGATTATGGTAGAAAAACATGTCAACAGGATACCGATTGTGGAAAACGACACTGTTGTAGGTATTGTTACAAGGGGTGATATAATCAAGGCAGTGGCTGAGTGTGGATAACAAGCGGCATATGTGCCATTGCAATTGCGAATGGTGAAAAAAGGGTATACAGTATGGATGCATCTTTATATATGACGCCAAATTGTTCGCTATCCTTTAAACACGGTAGTCCGGAGGAATGATGAAGATTACAAATGATGTGGTGGAATATGTGGCTCATCTGGGTAGGCTTGAGCTTGAACCTGATGAGGTCGGGCTATATACCATACAGATAAATAGGATTCTGGAGTATATGGATAAGCTTAATTCGGTTGACACAAAAGGTATCGAGCCAACAAGCCATCCCATGCCGGTTGTATGCGTTTTAAGAGAAGACGTGGAGAAGGATTCGTTTGTTGTAGATGAATCCGTGAAAAACGCACCCGAAAGGAAGGGCTCTTTTTTCAAGGTTCCACCGATAATAGAGACAGATTAGATGCAATGAATAATGGATGTTCGACGATGAACAGCAAGGACAGAGAGACTTGTCGTTTGCAGGCAGAAACCCTTGAAAAGGTCATCAGTGGGCTATCATTTATCAGCAGAGACGAGAGGAGTAAACGTGGAAACATTGCTTGATTTGAACATAGCGCAGCTGAGGGAACTCCTTAAAAAAAGGGAGATCTCTTCGGTTGAGCTCACAGGGTTTTATATTGACAGGATAAAAAGATACGACGATGAATTGAGAAGTTACATAAACACAACAGAAGACATGGCAATGGATATGGCAAGAAAGGCGGATGCAAAGATCGCGAAAGGCGAAGAAGGTAGATTGCTTGGCATCCCACTTGGGATAAAAGACATCTATTGCACACAAGGGGTAGAAACTACATGTGCATCTCAGATGTTAAAGGGTTTTATTCCGCCATACGATGCAACGGTAATAAAGAGGTTAAAGGACGAAGGATTTATACACCTCGGTCGTTTGAACATGGACGAATTTGCAATGGGTTCGTCAACAGAAAACTCATCGTTTCAGGTTACAAAAAATCCCTGGAATACAGAATGCATCCCCGGCGGCTCAAGCGGTGGTTCCGCCTCTGCTACTGCCGCAGGACTATGTGTCGCATCCCTCGGAACAGACACAGGCGGTTCGATAAGACAACCGGCAAGTCTTTGCGGCGTTGTGGGCATGAAACCTACCTATGGAAGAGTGTCAAGATACGGACTTATCGCATTTGCATCCTCGCTTGACCAAATAGGCCCAATCACGCGGAATGTATCGGATTGCGCCACCTTGATGGGTATCATCTCTGGTTATGACATTATGGATTCGACATCTCTCACCCATGCAGTGCCAAATTATAACGAATATCTTGGAAGAGATATAAAGGGTATTAAGATTGGCATACCAAAAGAGTATAACATCGAAGGCATTGAACCAGATGTGAAAAAGGCCGTTGATAATGCCATATCATTCTATGAAAAAAACGGGGCATCCATTGTCGAGATTTCACTCCCACATACCGAATACGCTGTCGCAGTTTACTATGTTATTTGCACAGCCGAGGCCTCTTCCAATCTTGCACGGTATGATGGGGTAAAATACGGATTAAGGGTCGATGGAAAAGATATAATCGATATGTACAAAAAAACGAGGCACAAAGGTTTTGGTAAAGAGGTGAAAAGAAGGATTATCCTCGGCACCTATGTCCTATCTTCAGGTTATTACGATGCATATTATAGAAAGGCTGGTCAGGTGAGAACCCTTATCAGGAGGGATTTCGAAGAGGCATTTAAAATATGCGATATCATCATGACACCAGTTTCACCTACTACGGCATTTAAAGTTGGTGAAAAGACAAAAGACCCACTGACCATGTATCTTTCCGATATATTCACGATACCGGTAAATCTTGCTGGTCTCCCCGGTATGTCGCTACCATGCGGATTTGACAGCAAAGAATTGCCAGTTGGTCTGCAGATTATCGGACAACCGCTCGACGAGGCAAGGATGCTCCAGGTAGCTTATGCTTTTGAGTCACAAAACAATGTAAAAAAGATACCGGATAGATTCAGGGCGTAACAAAGCATATAATGAGTCCTAATCCATTGAATTTGGGTGATATGAGTGGATGAGATAGACCCGAGACGGTTTTTGATTTCCATGAAGGGTATGGGCATCGAATCGTACTTTTCTCAAAGGAAAGATGTTTTGACGCTTTCTTTTTTACGCAAAAAGGTGAAAGAATGCACGAAATGTCCACTTTGTACCACACGAAGGAATGTTGTGTTCGGCGAAGGCAACGACAGGGCGCAGTTGGTTTTTATCGGTGAGGCGCCGGGCGAGGAAGAGGATATTCAGGCAAGACCGTTTGTCGGAAGGGCAGGTAAATTTCTGGATCAGATGATAGAAAGGGCAGGACTTAAAAGGGAAGATGTATTTATCTGCAATGTCCTCAAGTGCAGGCCGCCTAACAACAGAGACCCTGAGCCAATGGAGGTTGAGGCCTGCAAAGGATATCTGCTCTCTCAACTGGAAATTATAAAGCCTAAGATTATCTGTACGCTTGGCAGGCATGCCTACAATGCATTATTTAGTGTCGATGAGAAGATAACAAGGATCAGGGGAGTGCTCACCTCATATAATGGCATAAGACTTCTTCCCACATACCACCCTGCCTTTCTCTTGCGAAACCAGAATAGGATAAACGAGGTCTGGGAAGACATGGATAGACTGAAACAACTTTTAAGGGGACGTGTTTCCTAATCTCTTTTACATCACATCAACAATTCCATAATATTACAACATATCTCTCCTGTACTTTTGCAAACCTTAATTTTTGTTCAGTTGACAAGAAAGAACTAAAATCTTATACTATAAGTGATATTTTTCACTTATCCACAGGAGGCTAATATAATGGTTACAGGTCATGGATACAAGGGCAGCGAAGATTATATTGCTTCAAAACCTTTAATGGAAATTGTAAACGTTTCAATTGCACTGGGAAAACCGCTCGTAATAAAGGGTGAACCAGGCACCGGCAAGACTCTTCTCGCTCATAGTATTTCAAACGCCCTCAACAAGAAACTCATCATCTGGAATATCAAATCAACGACAAAGGCAAAAGACGGGCTCTATGTATACGACACCGTCCAGAGGTTAAACGACGCACGCTTTAAGGATAAAGACATATCGGATATAAGACAATACATAAAAATGGGCAAATTAGGACAGGCATTCAAAAGTGATGAGCAGGTTGTATTGCTTATAGACGAGATCGATAAGGCAGATGTTGAATTTCCAAACGACCTTTTGAATGAACTTGACGAGATGTCATTTCACATACCCGAACTCGACGAGGAGGTCAAGGCAAAACACAGACCTGTCGTTATTATTACGAGCAATTCCGAAAAAGAACTGCCCGACGCATTTTTGAGGAGATGCGTGTTCCATTATATCGAATTTCCCGATGAAGAGATGATGGAAAAGATAGTAAGAGTCCATTATCCTGACATTGAGAACAAGCTATTGAGAGAGGCTATAAAGCGATTCTATTGGATTAGGGATGTAGATGGATTGAGAAAAAAGCCCTCGACCAGCGAGCTTATCGATTGGATAAAGGCCTTGATGCTCGGAGGCATAACCGCTGATAAGATCAGCTCTGAAATACCCTTCCTCGGTGCAATTTTAAAGAACGAACAGGATACAAGCAGATTTATAAGACTCTCCCAGGCACAGGGTGGAGGGTTCGGATTCAAGAGGAGATTCTAAAAGGACAACGTTCGGCCAATAGCCAAGCCTTGGAGCTAAATCATGTTTACTGATTTTTTTTACTTGTTGAGAAAAAATGGCGTTCCCGTGACCGTAACAGAGTGGATATCGTTTATCGAGGCACTGTATAAGGGCTACTTTCAATCGAGCCTTAACCATCTTTATTATGTGGGGCGGGCGTTTCTTGTTAAAAGCGAAGCCTATTACGATATGTTTGACCAGGCTTTTAAGGAGTATTTTGGTGGCATAAAAACCGAAGGCCCTGAGCTCGATAAAGTGCTTGACTGGCTCGAAAATCCACTTCACAGACTTCCAAAAATGACACCCGAAGAGATAGCTGAATTTCAACAGCAACTCGAGGCATTCAGGAAAGAACACAATATGGAAGAGCTGATGAAACAGTTCATGGAGAGGCTGAAAGAACAGAAGGAAAGGCACGATGGAGGGGCAAAATGGATAGGGACAGGCGGCACATCGCCTTTCGGTGCATATGGATATCATCCGGGCGGTATTAGGGTTGGTGGTGAGTCATGGATGCAGTCTGCCGCCAAGGTTGCAGAAGAGAGGCGGTTCAGAAACTACAGAAACGACATCATACTCGACGTCAGACAGACAAAGATGGCGCTCAAAAAGCTAAGAGAACTCAAAAGAGAAGGAACACAGGAAGAACTCGATGTCGACGAAACCATCGATAAGACTGCCAAAGAAGGCGGGGAGATAGAACTCGTTTTCAACAGGTCAAGGGAAAATACGGTACGCATAATACTGCTTATGGATACAGGCGGTTCCATGCTTCCCTATACTGAATTATGTGAAAGGCTTTTTTCTGCGGCGTCACAGATGGAACACTTCAAGGAATTCAGATACTACTTCTTTCACAACTGTATTTATCAGGATGTATATGAAGACATAGCGAACTATAAACGTGTTCCAACGGAAAAACTATTCTCTCAGTTTCACAAAGGATATAAGGTAGTAATTGTAGGCGATGCAAGGATGGCCTATTCAGAACTTTTTGACGTCAACGGATGCATCGATTATTTCTCGTCAAACGATAAGCCCGGCATAGAATGGCTTATAAAAATCAAACAGCATTTTCCACATTCTGTATGGCTTAACCCTACACACAAGAATTTTTGGGGACATTATACAGTTGATACGATCGGCAAGGTTTTTCCTATGTTTGAGCTTACGCTCGATGGCCTCAAAGATGCTATCAAGGCACTGACATCAAAGGCGAAACCCTCGGCGCTGAACTGATGCGCTGATATTCATTGGGCATAAAGCATCGAGTTTTCCATGGAACTCCGGTTGAAAAAATCATCTGCATCGTGTATGTTTTAACATTTCAACTGAGGATATTATGAAAAGGCTCACATATTACAGTACTAACAATCCCAACGAAAGGGTTGACTTCGAGACCGCCCTATTGAGGGGTATGGCCTCAGATTATGGACTATATACGGTTGCAAAAGATGACGTACCATTGCTGAATATAGATAAGATAAGGCGTATGAGAACGATGTCTTATGCAGAGATAGCCTTTGAGGTTTTGTATCCATACCTCTGGTCAGAAATCCCTGAGGAAAGTTTGAGACTGTTACTCAACGATGCATACAGAGAAGACAGGATACCGACATATGTGCAGCATGTGGTTGGTGGCACATATATCATGTGGCTTACAAAAGGGCCCACATATTCGTTCAAGGATTATGCAGCGCGATTCTTCGGCAGGATGCTGAATTATTTTCTTAATAAAAGAGGATTGAGGAGGATCGTCGTTGTTGCAACAAGCGGGGACACGGGCGGTGCGGTCGCAGATGCGCTCTATGGTTTAGATAGCATCGACAATATTGTGTTTTTTCCGAAAGGGTCTATAAGCGAAGGGCAGAGAAGACAAATGACAACCCTTGGAGGAAATGTATTTGCATTCGAAGTGAACGGTGACTTCGATGTATGCCAGGCGCTTGCAAAAAATATCCTCGGCGATACTCAATTTGCCAGTGAAACGTTTGGCGACAGTGAACGCTTTACATCTGCAAACTCTATCAGTCTTGGAAGATTGTTGCCACAAGCGGTGTATCCCTTCTATGCATACTCACGTATCTTTGAGGATGCAACCGAGTTTATTGCGAGCGTGCCTTCCGGTAACTTCGGCGACATGATGGGTACAGTGATTGCCAAACAGATGGGTCTTCCGATAAAAAAGCTTGTAATAGGGGTGAATGAAAATACTGAATTTCCCGATTTCCTTTATTCCGGTGAGTATGTGGTTAGACCTTCTATCAAATCGCCCTCATCGGCCATGATTGTTTCGCATCCAAGTAACCTTGCGCGTCTTATAGATTTCTATGGAGGTCATCTCTATGACAGACGCGACCCAAAAACAAAAGAGGTGATTCAACCCGGTGTAATCGACAGGATGCCCGATATTTCAGCCATGAGAAAAGATATGTTTTCCGTTGGTATAAACAATCCTTTGCATTACGAGACGATGAAGGATGTTTATATGCGTTTTGGCATCATACTTGATCCTCACGGCGCTGTCGGATGGAAATCTCTTGAGATATTTTTGAACGGGCGTCATGACCAGCCAGCTGTAATCTATGAAACCGCTGACCCTGGGAAATTTCCTGAAGACGTTGAAAAGGCAATCGGCATTATCCCTGAGCCTCCTACAGGTATGAAAAAACAGGCATCTCTTCATGAGAGGATCTATATCGTAGAAAGCGACCCCGAGCATACAGCCCTCGGATTCCAGTTAAGCAAAAAACAGGTTGAAGAGGCAAAGACAAAGATAAAAGATATATGGAAAGACATGAATGATTTTTGACAATATAAAAATCACATGATTTAATCTGGGTAGCTATAATAGTTCATTGAATCTAAAGCCAAAAATACTTTCTCTGTATTGACAACCCCCTATAGGCGCATTATATTTAGTTAAAATTTATATCAATTTACTCCGGGAGGACAAAAAATGGCTAAAAAAGTGATAGGAATAGATCTCGGTACCACTAACTCAGTCGTTGCAATAATGGAAGGTGGAGATCCTAAAATCATCATAAATGAGGAAGGAAGCAGGTTGACGCCAAGCGTTGTCGCATTCACCAAAGACGGCGAGATACTGGTCGGTCAAACAGCAAAAAGACAGGCAATTACAAACCCCGAAAATACGATATTTTCAATAAAACGGTTCATGGGAAGAAGGTTCAACGAGGTACAGGAAGAGATTAAAACAGTCCCGTATAGGGTTGTTCCTGACCAGGAGGGCAACGTAAGGGTTGATGTAAGAGGTAAACAGTATACACCTCAGGAGATTTCTGCCTTTGTGCTTCAAAAACTCAAAAAATCCGCTGAGGCATACCTCGGACAAACCGTTGAGGATGCCGTTATTACGGTTCCCGCATACTTTAACGATTCACAGAGACAGGCAACAAAGGATGCAGGCAGAATAGCAGGACTGAACGTCCTGCGCATTATCAATGAGCCTACCGCATCTGCACTTGCTTATGGACTCGATAAGAAAAAGGACGAAACCATCGCTGTTTATGACTTTGGCGGTGGTACATTTGACATATCTATCCTTGAAGTGGGTGACAATGTTGTCGAGGTTAAATCGACAAACGGCGATACCCATCTCGGCGGAGACGACATAGACCAGAGGATTATCGACTGGATCGTTTCTGAATTCAAAAAGGACCAGGGCATCGACCTCTCGAAAGACAGGATGGCCCTTCAAAGACTAAAAGAGGCAGGCGAAAGGGCAAAGATAGAGCTCTCTACAGCACTCGAAACAGAGATAAATCTTCCCTTTATTACTGCGGACAGCTCCGGCCCCAAACACCTCAATATGAAATTAAGAAGGGCTGAACTCGAAAAACTTGCGGACGACATCATTCAGAGAAGCATAGGCCCGTGTAAAAGGGCACTTGAAGATGCCAAGCTTACCAAAGACAAGATAGATGAGGTTGTCCTTGTTGGTGGTTCTACAAGAATACCTAAGGTACAGGATATCGTTAAGGAGTTCTTTGGCAGGGAACCACACAGGGGCGTGAACCCTGACGAGGTTGTTGCACTCGGCGCAGCCGTACAGGCTGGTGTTTTGGCAGGTGAAGTAAAGGATGTGCTGCTTCTTGATGTAACCCCTCTTTCGCTCGGCATCGAGACTTTAGGTGGCGTCATGACAAGGGTTATCGAGAGAAATACCACAATACCAACAAAGAAGAGTCAGATATTCACTACTGCTGAAGACAATCAGACAAGCGTTGAGATCCATGTGTTACAGGGCGAAAGGGAGATGGCACGGGATAACAGAACGCTGGGAAGATTCCAACTCGTTGGTCTTCCACCGGCGCCAAGGGGCATTCCACAGATTGAGGTGACATTCGACATAGACGCCAACGGTATACTGCATGTTATGGCAAAGGACAAGGCAACCGGAAAGGAACAGACTATTAGAATCACTGCATCAACAGGACTCAGCGAGGATGAGATAAAGAAAATGGTGCAGGATGCGGAGCTACACGCAGAAGAGGATAGAAAGAGAAAACAGGAAATTGAGACAAAAAATCAGCTCGATAATCTGATATATACAACAGAAAAGACCTTTAACGAGAACAAGGACAAGGTATCGAGCGACGACGCAAAGGCCCTTGAAGATGCTTTATCTGCTGGCAAGGATGCACTGAAAAGCGGTGACTCAGAAAGGATTAAAAGGGCAATAGACGACATCACAAAGGCTTCTCACAAACTCGCCGAAACCCTATACAGGAAAACCGCTGAGGCTGGGCAACAAGGACCTGGTGGACAAGGAACCGGTGACCAGAGGACTCAGCACGGAGGCAGAAAGGGTGATGACGATGTTGTAGATGCTGAATTTGAGGATGTCAAGAAATAGGGGGCATGGAATGGTAATCGGTTTTAGAAATGATAAAGGGGATAAAGATAAAATCTTTTATCCTGCGGAACTGCCAATCCTGCCGCTGCGCGGTACCGTTGCATATCCAGACCTCGTCATGCCGCTGATTGTAGGTAGAGAGCGCTCAATAAGGCTTATCGACGAAGTAATGAGCAGGGATAAGGTAATAGGCATCATAACGCAGAAAAACCCTGACATTGAAGACCCGAGTATTGAGGACCTTCATACCGTCGGTACAATTGCAACCATTATGAAGATGGTGAAAATGGTAGATGGAAGTCAGAGGATAGTGGTTCAGGGCCTGTCAAGGTTCAAACTTATAGAATTCAGTCAGAAAGAGCCTCACCTTAAGGCAAGAATACTGCCTATCTTTGAAGATTATCAGAGGGATATCGAGATCGATGCGATGTATCTAAACCTGAAAAATCTTTATAAAAAGGCAGTAGAGATGGCGCCATACCTTTCATCTGAGCTTGCTCAGATTGCCGCAAAGGTGGAACATCCTGGGAACCTGGCAGATTTAATCGCATCTACCATAAATATAAGCGTAGCAGAAAAGCAGGAGATACTTGAAAAGATAGACTTAAAGGAGAGGCTCAAGAAGGTAACCATTTTTCTCACAAGAGAGGTGGAAACCCTTGAACTCAGCAGCAGGATTCAGACACATGTAAAGGAAGGCATCGACAAGACTCAGAGAGAATATTACCTGAGAGAACAGATGAAGGCCATCCAGAAGGAACTTGGCGAAACGGACGACAAATTTACAGAGATAGATGAGTTAAAAAAGAAGATCGTTGAGGCCAACATGCCGCCCGATGCGAGAAAGGTCGCAGAAAAAGAACTCGACAGGCTCTCAAAGATGAGCACAATGTCTGCGGAATATACCGTTTCTCGTACATACCTCGACTGGCTTACGGAAATACCATGGTCAAAAAGCACAGAAGACAACCTCAATATTGAAGATGCAAACGTCATACTGAACGAAGACCATTATGACCTTGAAAAGGTTAAAAAGAGAATCCTCGAATATCTCGCCGTAAGGAAATTAAAGTCTGATATGAAAGGTCCTATCCTGTGTTTTGTGGGACCGCCAGGTGTTGGCAAAACATCTCTCGGTAAATCCATTGCGAGGGCACTCGGAAGAAAATTCATGAGGATTTCATTAGGCGGCATAAGGGATGAAGCAGAGATAAGAGGCCACAGAAGGACATACGTTGGGGCACTGCCCGGAAGGATCATACAGGGCATTAAGAAGTCAGGTTCAAACAACCCCGTATTCATGCTTGATGAAGTAGACAAGATAGGGATGGATTTCAGGGGTGACCCCTCGAGTGCACTACTCGAAGTATTAGACCCTGAACAGAACTTTTCATTCAGTGACCATTATCTCGAGGTACCCTTCGACTTATCGAGGGTCATGTTCATTGCAACGGCAAACCAGCTTGACCCGATACCCCCTGCATTGAAGGATAGAATGGAAGTGCTTGAATTGCCAGGCTATACAGAAGAAGAAAAGCTTATGATTACAAAACAGTTCATCATCCCTAAAGAAATGGCGGAGCACGGCCTAAATCAAGACTGGATAGAGTTCGAGGACGAAGCGCTCAAAATAGTGATACGTTCATACACGAGGGAGTCCGGGGTTAGGAATCTTGAAAGGGAGATAGCGACGATATGCCGAGCGGTAGCTAAGAATGTGGCGGAAGGTGATACCGAAAAGAAGATAATTACGGCAGAAAGTATTCATGGATATCTTGGGCCGATTAAATTCTTCTCAGAGGTAGCCGAGAGGACAAAATATTCAGGTGTTGCCACCGGGCTTGCATGGACGCCCACAGGCGGCGATATACTCTTTATTGAGTCTACGAAAATGAGAGGAAAGGGAAACCTTTCGCTTACAGGTCAGTTAGGTGATGTAATGAAGGAATCGGCTCAGGCCGCATTGAGTTATATTAGGAGCAAATCAAACGAATACAATATTGCAGAGGATTTCTTCGAGAAAAACGATATTCATGTCCACGTGCCTCAAGGCGCAATACCAAAGGACGGACCTTCTGCAGGCGTGACGATGCTTGTATCGCTCGTTTCTTTGCTGACAGATAAACCTGTGAGAAATGACGTTGCAATGACAGGCGAAATAACACTGAGAGGACTTGTGCTGCCTGTGGGAGGCATAAAACAAAAGGTTTTAGCAGCACGCAGGGCAGGCATAAGAAACGTGATCCTACCCAAACTCAACGAAAAAGACCTTGAAGAAGTGCCTGAAAGCATAAAGGAAAATATGCAGTTTAAATTCATCGAGAAGATGGATGAGGCAATAGACATCTGCCTTGCCTGAAAGATTACCGGGGGCTCAAAAAGCCCCCTTTTTTGTTTCTAATAGCCTTTAGCCTTTTTTGCTATGCCGATTCAGGACTACCCTCCCCATATATGAATCTGAATAGGGCAATAACCGATTTATGGGTTTTTCCCTTAACGATAGTTGACCAATCAGCCTTCATGCCTTTTAAAAATGATGTCTTTGCGTCCGCTATAATGGTTGAAGCGCCGAGCTCCTGTCCGTCTTTGCCGAAGTCTCCTGCTGGAATGACCCTATATCGGTAGCTTTCAGCATCCAGCTCGACAAGACATATGACATTGTTAAAATCTTCGTAACCATCTATCGGCAGACCGGCTGCCCTCCTGTAATCTATATAGCGATTGATCGTCTCTTTATTTTTGATGAAATACATAATCCAAGTAGCGGTCTTTGACGGTATTGACTTGTAGCAGTCAACAGATAGATAGATACCGTCCTCATCCGCCTCCGGATTTATTATGTTATCGATATCACAGTAACATACGAGTTCTTTGTCCTCATAGAGGTATTTCCAATTCCACATAATATATCTCCATTTATAAAATAATCTGTAATTACGCAGCAGATTGCATAATTATCTTTATTCACCCAAGCCGCAGCCCTCCTTTGTGCCTGTTGCTTGCAAATCTTCTCGAAGTATATCGATAACCCTCTTATCTGGTTCTACACCAATCGATATATTTTTATCGTTTAACGTAAATGATATTATCAATCCTTATCCACCTAACAGTTTGCTTCTGAATATGAAAAAGACAGCACCCATCATGCAAAATGTAGCCCATAAATAGTCGAGTTTCAGCGGTTCTTTCATATAAAACACAGAAAATGGAACAAAAACACTTAGTGTGATAACCTCCTGCAATATCTTTAGTTGGCCAATGTTGAGCGCCTGATAACCGATTCTGTTTGCAGGGACCTGCAACAGATATTCAAAAAGTGCAACCCCCCAGCTCACTATTGCAGCCAAAAGCCAGGGTTTTCCGTTAAGTTCCTTTAGATGTGCATACCATGCAAAGGTCATAAAAACATTGCTGCAAACCAACAACATAATAGATTTTAATACAGGGTTCATTTCCACTCCACAAACTATATTCGTTATATCAGCGGTAAGATCCATTACCGCATTCATTTCCAATTTTTTGACATCATCTCATCAAAAGAAGGCTTATAGCCATTATTGCCATGCCGGCAATCAGTCCCATTATACTGTCGTGTCCCCTTCCGTATGCCCTGCTTGTAGGCAACAGTTCATCGAGGCTTATATATACCATTATGCCCGCAATACAATTGAAGAGAATACCCATGACCTGAGAGGGGATTGCCGTAACATTATTGCCGAAAACAATAATAAGCAGCATATATGCGAATACGGCGCCTAAGGGCTCGGCCAAACCACTCAGAAGAGAGTAAACAAATGCCTTTTTTCTGTTGCCTGATGCATAGAATATCGGTACAGAAACGCTTATCCCTTCAGGTATGTTATGCAGGGCAATTGCAACTGCAATGGCAAGACCCAATTCAGGGTCCTCAAGCGCTGCAAGGAAGGTCGCCAACCCTTCGGGAAAATTATGAATAGTAATTACCATGGCGGTAAAAAGTCCCATACGCATGAGTTTTCGTTGTTTTATTTGGTGGTTATGCATTCCCTGCCCTGTATCGATATCAACGACAACTGGCTTTTCTGTGAAATCCGTAAACAAAGCTGAACGGTTGTGAAGAGGCGCAATTTCGTTTTCTGAATGCGTTTCGTGCGGATTTTCCGCAGATGGAACAATATTGTCAATAACACCGATCAGCAGGATGCCGCCAAAAAAAGAGGCCGCGCTTACCCAGTTGCCCCAGTATGCTCCATAGCTCGATGCTAATGATTTCCCCCCTTTAACGATAATCTCGACAAACGAAACATAAAGCATAACCCCGGCGGAAAAACCCGTTGCAATGGAAAGAAAGCGATAGTTTGTCCTCTTTGCGGTAAATGCTATAATACTTCCTATACCCGTTGTCATTCCTGCAAACAGGGTAAGACCCAACGCAATCCATACGTCATTCATAATCTTTTCACAACAAAGAACATCATTGCTATTATGTTTAACATCTTTTTAACGCCTTTGCAAAATATCATTCCTGCCTGACCCTTAAGCTGATTGTGATAAATTTCTCTTGACAAAATCCTAATATGGTTATAACTTTGGTATGCTTTATCATCAATCCAGCGATAAAATGGGGTAAAAGGTGTTTAAGTCGATAAAATTAAGGGCGGTTCTTATTATTATATTCCTCGTCATATCGGTAATATACTGTTTACCGAATGCGATAGAGCCGCAGGGGATATGGAAGAGGTACCTCCCTTCCGATAAAATACATCTCGGTCTCGATTTAAAAGGTGGTATGCACCTACTTTTAGAGCTCGATACAGTGAAATTGCTTCAAAATATGGTGGACAGAAAGTTTAATGCATTTAAAGATGCCATGATCCGTGACGGTGTTAGGTTTTTGGGGCTCGATACGAAGGAAAATGCACTTTTAGTGACAATAAGGCCGGAGCAAAAGGAAAAACTTTACAATATCGCTGGAAAGGAATTTTCCGACCTAAAGGCAGGGACAACAAGAACAGAAGGCGAGAATATCGTCGTTGAGTTTCTTATGTCTGAAAAGGAATTGGATAATATAAAAGACAATGCCGTTAATCAGGCTCTCGAAACGATACGCAACAGGATTGACCAATTTGGAGTTACTGAACCTGTTATCGTTAAACAGGGAGAAAACCAGATACTCGTGCAGTTGCCAGGCATAAAGGATCCACAAAGAGCCTTAGAATTGATTGGCAAAACCGCACAACTCGAATTCAAGCTCGTTGACGAAGAAGGTTCTGCACGTTATACAGGCGGGTTGGTCCCAGAGGGCGATGAGGTCTTGACTCTAAAATCGAAAAACAGGGAGACGGGTATTACAACGACCACCCCAATCCTCTTGAAAAAACAGACATTGCTTTCAGGTGAATTGTTGACTGATGCAAGGGTCAAGATAGGCGGGGAGTTTGGGAATGAACCTTATGTGGCTATTGAATTCAACAGCGAAGGTGCGAGGATCTTCGATAAGATAACGGCTGAAAACGTTGGAAAGAGGATTGCGATCATACTCGACAATACAGTTTATTCTGCGCCTGTAGTGAAGGAAAGGATTTCCGGCGGTAAGGCATCGATTACCGGCGGTTTTAAAATGGATGAAGCAAAAGACCTTGCCATTGTATTAAGAGCAGGGGCACTGCCTGCGCCCGTCAAGGTTATACAAAACATAACAATCGGGCCAACCCTCGGGCAGGATTCTATCAAAAAGGGTGTTCAGGCGGCAATTCTGGGCGCCGCACTTGTTTTAGCCTTCATGATGTATTATTACCGGTTATCAGGCATTGTGGCAAATGTTGCATTATTCCTCAATATCATCTATCTGCTCGGTGCGTTTACAGCGCTCAAAGCGACCATGACACTGCCAGGTATTGCAGGGATTATACTTACAATGGGTATGGGCGTTGATTCAAATGTGCTTATCTTCGAGAGAATTAGAGAAGAGTTGCGCATCGGCAAAACTGTAAGGGCAGCCGTCGATGGCGGTTACCAAAAGGCATGGGTGACGATATTCGATTCCCATATCACCACCCTTATTACAACATGCATCCTCTTTATTTTTGGAACAGGGCCAATAAAGGGTTTTGCGGTTACACTGAGCATAGGTGTCATAATCAACCTCTTTACCGCAGTTTTGGGTTCAAAGGCAATATTCGACTGGATCCTAATGAAATACAAACCGAGGAGTTTAAGCATTTAATGAAATTCGTTGAGATTGTAAAAAAGACTGATATTGATTTTATAGGCTTCAGAAAAAAGATGCTCGTTCTGTCTTGCATCCTCGTTCTCCTTGGCATTGTGAGCTTTGTAATGGTATCGATAGGAAAGGCGAATCTTAGTGTTGATTTTACTGGTGGCACACAACTGCAATTGAGTTTTTCAAAACAGGTATCTATAGGTGATCTGCGAAAAGCGCTGACAAACGGCGGCATCGATGATGTGCAGATACAGGAGATAAGCGGGACAAAAGAGTTTTTTATAAAAACAAAGATGGCTGACAGCGAAAAAGAAAGGGTTCAGGACAAGGTCAATACAATCTTGAGTAATGAATTCAAGGAGGCAGGTTTTCAGATACTTGGAAGTAATATGGTTGGTTCAACCGTTGGTAAACAGTTAAAAAGGAATGCAATAATAGCCATCGCCATATCGCTTGTCTGCATAGTGATCTATATTGCGTGGAGATTTACGTTTATTTTCGGTTTGGCCGCTACAATTGCAACTTTTCACGATGTGCTTTCCGTCCTTGGTATTTTTTACATACTCAACATGGAAATGAATATACTGTTCATTACAGCCCTTCTCACGATTGCCGGATACTCCCTTACCGATACAGTGGTGGTATTCGACAGGATAAGGGAGAATATGGCGAAGATGAAGTCAAAAACAGAGTTTGGCAGCGTAATAAACCGCAGTATAAACGAAGTACTGAGCAGGACACTTGTTACCTCGATTACCACGTTGATTGCGATAGGAGCCATTCTCCTGCTTGGTGGAAAGGTACTGTTTGATTTCTCCTTTGCGCTTTTTATCGGGATTATCGTCGGCACATATTCATCTATTTTTGTGGCAAGTCCGCTTATCTATTTGTGGAGGAAAAGGATTCGCTAAAACGATTTAATTAACATAAACATCAGGGGGGTCCTCAATGCTGGCAAAACTCGAGGATGTACTGAAAAACAAAGAAAGAGAGCTTAAGCTTCATCAGCGATTTATTGATCTAAAAAACTTCTGCGACGAGCAGTTTTTTAGTCTTGTCGACCTTCCATTAAAGCAGCACGTCGAAACGCTCAAAGAATTAATCGAAAAGATCATACCCGAGCCTAAAGACAGGACAGAAGAACTGTTTTCAGGGGAGATATTCACACTGCTTGGGACTATTTATCTTCATGACATCAGCCTTGTAAAAAACTATAACTGGCATGCAAACGGTGAAATTATCAATACATTTGACGGAAATGACAAGGGTGTATTTTTAAATTACGGGATCGGCGAAAAACTCGATATTCCGGAGATGGCCATTGAAATCATAAATCACCTTACCCTGTCAAACGTAATGAAAAAGATACCTATGGAATGGACCATAACAGAGGACAGCCGTAAGGCTATTATCAGAAATACAAAGGTTATCAGTCATGTATTCAACTTTTCACATCTCCTTTCAGACATGTTTTATTCAGACCTCAGGTATCCCAGACTGAGAAGATACCTGAACCGCCAATTCGTTTTAAGACCCAATGAAGCAACCGTAGATATTGACAGCAGAGAAGGCATAATCCGCATAAAATATACAGCCAAGTTCCCATATGAGTTACATGTCCTCAATAACACGAGAAGTTATATTGAAAACATGTTCAACATGTTCAAAAACAATGTAAACGGAAAGCATGGCTTCCAGTACAAAGAAATCATCTGGGATATTGAAAGTGATTTTGCATACGAAAGGGATGTATTCGAAGTACCGAAGTTTTCACCTTATAACGAATTTCAGGGTCCGCCCTTTGAAAGATGGGAAAAGGCATCCCTTATTCTCGATAAGCTGTTTCGCCACGGATACGCCATTGCCACAGGGGATGCGGCAACCGGTAAAACCACAGTGTTAAGGTCGTTTGTAATGCCTCAACTGCTTTCAATAAGTAAGAACGTCTTTTACTGTGAGATATGGGAAAAACCGGTTAGTGAAATAAAGGACGTGATATTCAAAAGGCTTGAGCTACAAGATAGTCCGGATACCGATGTAATATCGCTTTGCAAAAGGCAATTGAACATCGGGCCGTGCTTTTTTATCATAGACAACTGCGAACGGCATATCTATATAGATGCGCAGGAAAAGGAGAAATTTGAGCGTTTTATATCGTTCTGCATCGAACAGGATAATGTCTTCTTGGTAGCATCCGGTGAAAAAGAAACATTTTTTGAATGGTATGCACCTTTTAGCGACATGAGCCTATCGTCTCTTTGCGAGATAAAACCACTTGCAGGCTCAGCAGTTGTGGATACATACAAATCGGAAAAGATTTCAAAACATCTTAGAGAGAGATATAAGCCCATTGAGTATGAGCTTCTTCTGGCAAATTTGAGCGTTGAAAAGGTGCTTGAGGATGTGCTCAAAGACGTCAAAGATGAAAGGGACTTCAGAAAGATTGTCGCCTCTATTTGTGATAAAAACGCAAAACATATCAAAAGGTATATTACGGAGGATATCTTCCTCGAAACAAACATCGCCCACAAGAGGATCATCGGTTATTTAAATTTCCTTAAGGAAAAGGATATTGTTAAGGAAACCGAATCAATGGGTCAGGTTTATTATCACCTCTCAAGCAGATACCTCAAGGAACCGCTCTACAACTTACTTAGGCTTGATGAGTTTGAAGAATGCAAGAGGATTAGAAACATTTTACAGAATTCACTCGTAAACGATCTGTTTCCAGATGCAGAGGCATTGAATCTACTCTTGAAGTGGAAGGATGACCTCGTTTTTTCCAAGGAGGAGATCGGTTTAATCCTTGCGAGCCTTATTCTCCATTCAAAAGATTATCAGGTTTTTCTCGATAAGGCAAAAAGAGATGGAAAGGGCATAGATATCCAGCCAATATTGAAATTGCTCTATATCGACGACATCGACAAGAGAGGAGAGGCGATAAAACTCCTTGTCGAAATAAACGATAAGGATATGGTCAACCCCTTGCTTTCACACCTCAAAAAAGAGCATGCACTCGAAATTAAGGACCTATTGATAAAGGGGATAAGCATTACAGGAAAGAAAAAGGCAATTTTTGCAATAATGAACACCTTAAAAGAGATAAACGACAATCAGCTAAGACTGAGGGCGATAGACTTCTTTTATGACCTTTTGAATGGAAATCTAAAGGACATCCTGATTGAGATCCGGGAAAAGGAAGAAGACCAGGCCATATTGATGAAGATCGACAGCATTCTTTCAGATATCAGGGAAACTGTGTAAGTCCATGCATGTATGGCCTCAATGACTCCGGTACCTTTATTCTGCCGTCTGCTGTTTGGTAATTTTCCATAACAGCCATTACCGTCCTGCCAATAGCAAGACCTGATCCGTTTAAGGTATGAACAAATTCTGTCTTTCCATTCTTTTTCCTGTATCTGATCTTTGCCCGTCTCGCCTGAAAGTTTTCAAAATTGCTGCACGAAGATATTTCCCTGTAAACACCCTGCCCGGGCAACCATACCTCAATATCATAGGTTTTTGCTGATGAGAACCCGAGGTCTCCTGTGCATAACGCCGAAACCCTGTAATGGATATTGAGCCTTTTCAGTACGTCTTCCGCATCGAGTAACAGCCCTTCGAGTTCATCATACGAGTTATCGGGGTGCGCAAACTTTACCAATTCGACCTTGTTGAACTGATGTTGTCTTGTAAGCCCACGCGTGTCTTTTCCGTGTGCACCTGCCTCCTTTCTGAAACACGGTGTATAGGCGACAAATTTCACAGGAAGTTCATCTTCCCTCAAGATTTCGTCGCCGTAGATATTTGTAACAGGTACTTCAGCAGTAGGAATGAGAAAATAATCCAATCCTTCAACCTTAAACAGCTCTTCTTCGAATTTTGGCAACTGACCTGTTCCTGTCATGGTTTCTCGATTCACCATAAAAGGAGGAAGCACCTCGATATATCCATGCTCTTTTGTGTGAAGGTCGAGCATAAAATTGATAAGCGCCCGCTCAAGCAGTGCCCCAAATGATTTATATAATGTAAATCTCGAACCTGTTATCTTCGCAGCCCTTTTAAAGTCCAGTATATCGAGCTTTTCTCCGATATCCCAGTGTGCCTGTGGCTGAAAGTCGAAAACAGGCTTTTCTCCCCAAACCTTTACAATCTGGTTATCCTCGTCGCTGTGTCCTACAGGAACAGAATCGTGTGGGATATTCGGCATAATGAGAACAAGATGATTCCAATCGCTTTCAGTTGTCCTAAGCTCCTGTTCAATGTCTTCGATCTGCCGTCCTATACCCCTTAAGTGTTCTATCTTGTCCTGTGGGTGCAAACCTGCCTTTTTCAATCGTGCTATCTCATTGGACAGTTCATTCCTCATGTTCTTCATCTTTTCTGATTCCTGAATTAGCATCCTTCTCTTTTCATCAACTCTGAGAAGTGTTTCCATGTCGAAGGAAAATCCCCTTTTTTCGAGACTTTCATACACTATCTCTGTTTTTTCCCTTATAATCTTCGGATCGAGCATTTAATCCTCCATTACGTATTTGTTGAATTCGATTGGTTTGTAAGTATATACCGTGCCGTTAAAGGTGTAAAGAGGTTGTCCTTCAACAAGGATTTGAACCTTTTTTGCATCTTTCATGGTAAGCAAAAACGAATTAATAATTGAATATACCTTCGTTATCTCTTTTGCAGGGCTCGTTTTGTCTTCAATAATATTCCTCGACAGATTAAGATATAAGGTGGCTTCCGTATTGGTCATAAAATCGTAGAGGGTTGTATTTTCAGGGATAGCACCTTCTTTTTTGAGTTCCCTTATAATAATATGAGCCCTTTCTATGTCGGTCAGGTCTTTCTTAACCTCTAACGTCCTTTTTTCGAGCTTACCCTTATCTTTGGCATAACAGACAAAGATTTCGCTCTTTTCAAACGGTACAATGTCAACAATGGACTTTTTTTGCCACAGATGTATGTCTTGTCTTAACATGATGATTACAAAAAACACAGCAACGAGAACGAATAGAATGATAAGACGCTTGTTGTATCTTTTCGGTCTATATAGTTTTTCATTATCCAATCTCATATCCAATTATCTCGGAGACAAAGAACTGATGTTTTTTGCCACCTATGTATTATATTTTAATCTCTGTTTTTTATGAACCCTCGAGCTCTATAAACCTGACACCCCTATTTCCTTCAGTAGCTCCGCCGATTTCATTACCCTGAATATAGGATAAATAGCAGAATTTCTATATGCATCAAGCGTATTTTCGTGAATCTCCCTCTTGAAGGCTGCGCTTAAATCCTCAAGTATTATTGTATAAAAATCATGACAAACCGCATCAAATGCAGTCGCAAGGACACAAAAGTGTGTATTTACGCCACCGACAAGAACAGTATCTATTTTCATCGTCCTCAGCGTTTGGTCTAAGTCCGTCTTAAAAAAGGCGCTGAATCGTCTCTTTTCGAGAATGATATCTGTAGCTTGAGGTTCAATGTCCTTAAGCGGCATTGTGCCGGCCGTACCTCTTATTGCATGAGGCTTCATCCTCCCTTTAAAAATAAAATCGTCCTTCAAGAAGCTGTCACACGCAAATATGACAGGGATCGAGTGACCCCTGCAGATGCGTAGAAAGTCTCTGACATGCGGTATAATCTTCTCTTCTTCTTTCTCCCCTGTCCTTTCCTTGCCGTAGTTCCCTTCAAGCATATCAACTATAATGACCGCCGGTTTCAATATAGTCCCTCCATCCAAACTTTATATAAAAATACCATGCATCGCACTCCATAATCCTTTCATATTCGATTTTATAATCTTGCAATAGAATACGAACCATTGACTATCGGTCTTTCATCTTATCATCCTTCAGATTTGTCAGAAAAAGTCTTTTAAAATTCTCCAGCATACAGGATGCAACCTCAACCACTTCTTTATTTTTTATTTGCGCAATCCTTCCTATTGTATATTTCACATAATGGGGTTTGTTTCTCTTGCCTCTGAAAGGATGCGGCGTTAAAAATGGTGCATCCGTTTCTGCAAGCATCCTGTCCATCGGGATATATCTCACAACTTCGGCAAGCCTCTCTGAATTGTTATATGTTATCGTTCCTGGAATGGATATATAAAATCCAAAATCGAGCATTATACGGGCAGTGTCAAGTCCGTATGAATAGCAGTGTATTACACCATCTTTATAAATATCCCTGGTTTCTCTTAGAATTTTCAGGGTTTCTTCCTCTGCGTTCCTTGAATGGATAATCACAGGGAGTCTTACCTGCCCTGCCAATTCAAGCTGTTTTCTGAATGCATCTATCTGTATTTCCTTCTGAGAGTAATTCCTATAAAAATCAAGCCCAATCTCACCGTATGCGACAATCTTTTTGTGTGCGAGTACCTTATTGATTTTCGGTATGAGTGTCTCTTTAAAATCCTTACTGTTATGGGGATGAATACCTATAGCACCATAAACGGACGGATTTTCTTCAATGATATTCAACACCTTTTCAAAATACCTATTTTCTGTCCCAACGGTTAGGATGTATAAAAGACCCTCATCTATGCTATCTTCAATAACCTTTTTCCGGTCTTTTTCGAAGTCCTCCATCTCGAGATGGCAGTGGGAATCAACGAACATGTGTTATATATATCATAAAAACAATGCGATAACCAATAAACAAAAGGCAAGAGACAAATTGTAAATTACAACATTTCTTGCATCTATGTGTTTATTGTCCCAACATCTGGTTCTTGGCTGTTGCCTTTACTAATTGACTTGACTACCAAGCTACGCTCAATGGTATTATATAAAAACTTAACATACCATGCACCGATAAGGGAGCAGGACATGGGTCTGAGATACATTACAGATGGGCATACAAAGTTGATCATGGTCGGCGGAAAGGGTGGCGTCGGCAAAACCACCTGCGCCTCGGCCATTGCAGTGAAGATTGCGCAAAGCGGCAGAAAAGTGCTTTTGATTTCGAGCGATCCTGCCCCATCTCTGTCCGATATCTTCGAGACCAACATAGGGAGCAAAGAGACCAGGATTGATGATACCCTTGAATTGTATGGCCTCGAAATATCTTCAGACGTTGTTCTGATGAAATGGAAGGAAAGATTCGGCAAAGAGATCCATGAGGTAATATCATCATTTGCAAATGTGGACTATGATTTTGTCGATTACATCGGTACGGCACCAGGCATAGAAGAAGAGTATATGCTGAGTTTTATTATTGAGCTTGTTGAAGATGGTAAATACGATGTTGTGGTCTGGGATACAGCACCGGCAGGACATACACTCAGACTGCTTCATCTGCCGCATTTATTTTTGAAACATCTTGAGGCTGCAACAAAATTCTATATGAACATGTATAGTTACCTTGAAAGGATTAAAGACATAAAGGGGTTGAAAAGTTCGAAAAGGACACTCCTCGAAATAATCGGAAGTTGGGAGGTGCTGTCTGAAAGGATCGTCGATTTTATAAGGGATAAGCATCTTACAAAATATATCATCATAACGATCCCTGAAGCGCTTGGTGTTAAATTGACCGAAAGGGTGGTAAAGGAACTCGAAGAGAACAGATTAAAGGTCGAAAATATCATTATAAATAATGTTGTAAAGGACGCGGATTGCGTTTTCCATGCGTCACGCCAGAAGATGCAACACCATTATATTGAACTTATAAAAAAAACTTACCTTGATGCAAACATTACTATACTCTATCTATCGCCGGAAGAGGTTAAGGGCATGAAGAGGATAAAAGACGTTGCCAGTGAACTTTTTGAGTAGCCTGAAAACGTTAGATACGGGTTAAGTGGATAAAACAGAGGGATTATGGCGAGAATAAGGATTACGGGCGGTAGTTTAAAAGGCAGAGTCATAACCGTCAGAGAGAACGATGTTGCACGATACACCTCTTCTAAGGCAAGAGAAGCGATATTTGCAATACTTGGTGATGTAGGCGGTCTTAAAATCCTCGATATATTTGCAGGTTCTGGCATACTTGCCATAGAGGCGATAAGCAGGGGAGCCAGTTCTGCAACATGTATTGAAAAGGATAGACGCATGACTAATGCACTTCAGTCAAATCTCTCCACGCTTTCATTGGAAAAACATTGTTTTGTTTTGAACATGGATGTAAGATATGCAATCCCTTTTCTTTATAAAAGGGCGCCGAACTATGATATAATCTTCATGGATCCGCCATATGAGCAGAATCTTATTTCAGATACGATGGCGCTGTTATGTGAATATGTGATCTACAACAAAGACGCTGTATTCGTGTTGGAATATTCAAAGAGGGAGTCCCCTTACGTTCCGGCGGCAAAAGGCTGGAAAGAACGGATAACCAGGCGATACGGTGATACGGTGATAAGTTTTATGGACATTGCATAAGATATGTTAGGGGTTATTGATGGGAAATGATAAGTCAAGAATTTAAGTGGAGATGAAAATTCAAAGCAGAGAGGTGTGCAGCATGAAACAGAGGATAGCGGTTTATCCTGGTTCTTTTGATCCGATTACATACGGTCATATGGATATTTTATTCAGAAGTCTTGAACTTTTCGATAAGGTTATTATGGCGGTTGCCTACAATATCGAAAAAAAAGGTCTTTTTACCGTAGAAGAGCGTAAGGATATTATCAGGGAAGCAGTGAAAGACAACGAGCATGTGATCGTTGACAGTTTCGAAGGATTACTAGTCGATTATGTCAAGAAGGTAAATGCGAGGTTTGTTGTTAGGGGATTGCGTGCAATGAGCGATTTTGAATATGAATTTCAGATGGCCTCTATGAACAGAAATCTCAATAAGGATATGGACACGATATTTATGATGACGAGCAAGGACTATTTCTTTATAAGCTCCAGAACAATAAAGGAAGTTGCCAGCTTCGGGGGAAACGTTGATGGCCTTGTACCACCCATTGCTGCAAAATGCCTTAAGGAGAAGTTTTCTATTGCATGAAATCACAAGTTGAAACAAGATTTATTCTTGGTTTGTTCATCGTTTTTGCTACATTTTTTGTTTTAACCCATGCCTACGTCTATGCGGGCGATATATACACAATAAAGGTTCAAAGTGCCATTCACCCCCCTGTAGCGGGTTTTATATCAGAATCAATAACAAAGGCAGAGCAGCTAAAAGGCGATGCGCTCATTATTATACTCGATACGCCAGGCGGTCTCGATACATCCATGAGAGATATTGTCAAGGCCATCATGGAGTCTGAAATTCCTGTTATAGTCTATGTGCATCCTTCGGGTGCCCGCGCTGCCTCTGCTGGAAGTATAATCCTTTTTGCATCGCATATTGCTGCCATGACACCGGGCACAAATGTCGGCGCTGCACACCCCGTGTCCATTGGAAAGGATAAGGTTGATAAAGAAATGATGGATAAGGTTGTCAAGGATGCAGAGGCCTATGTGAGAAGCATTGCAGCAAAAAGGGGCAGGAATATCGAATGGGCTGCAAAGGCGGTGCTCGAGAGTGCATCCTTACCAGCAAAGGATGCACTTGATAAAAACGTTATAGACGTTATTGCAGACAACGTGGATGAGCTTCTACAAAAGATTGACGGAAAGACCGTTGAAACAAAGAATGGTAAGGTCACATTGAAATTAAAGGGCAAAAACAGGGTAGAAATGGATATGCCCTTCAAATATAAGTTTCTTTCCTACCTAAGCGACCCAAATGTTGCCTACATCTTAATGATGATAGGGATCTATGGCATACTGTTCGAGATATATAGCCCAGGCTCTATTTTTCCAGGTGTCATTGGCGGCATATCGATCATCCTTGCACTCTATGCATTTCAGACTATCCCGATAACCTTTGCCGGCGTTTTTCTAATCCTACTCGGCATCGTATTTTTCATATTGGAGCTAAAGATAATCAGTCACGGCGTATTGGGTATAGCAGGGATAATATCGATAATAATAGGCTCTGTGATGCTCATCGACCTTCCAAGGAGTATTTTTGCGATATCATGGAAGAGCATCGTAGCGGTGGCCATACTCTCTGGTATATTTTTCTTCGGTGTGTTATCGTATGCAATAAAAGCGCAGTTGGCAAAGGTCAAGACCGGTAAAGAAGGTCTTGTAGGGGAAACAGGGATAGCTATGACTGACGTTTTTGAAGAAGGGAAGGTATTTTTGCATGGAGAATTATGGAATGCAAAAAGCGATGAACCCATCGACAAGGGAGAGCGTGTGATTGTAACAGGCGTGGATGGTCTTTTGCTTTTAATAAAAAAAGGAGGGCAATTATGATACCGATTTATCTTTTTGTTATTGTCATAATAGTGTTTTTTCTTGCAAGCGCAATAAAGATACTGAACGAGTATGAAAGAGGGGTTATATTCAGGCTTGGCAGGGTGCTGGGCAGCCCAAAGGGTCCAGGCCTTATCATCCTTATACCTATTATAGACCGGATGGTAAAGGTAAGCCTGAGAACCGTAGTACTCGATATCCCCCCACAGGACGTCATCACAAGGGACAACGTGTCGATAAAGGTTAATGCGGTCGTTTATTTCAGGGTAATAGATGCGCTAAAGGCGATCATCGATGTTGAAAATTATCTTTATGCGACAACCCAGCTATCACAGACCACACTCAGGAGCGTATTAGGACAGGCGGAACTCGATGAACTCTTGTCACACAGGGAAAAGATAAATGACAGATTACAGGAAATCCTCGACATGCACACTGAATCCTGGGGTATTAAGGTATCCAATGTCGAGGTAAAAAACGTTGATTTACCTCAGGAGATGCAGAGGGCAATAGCTCGGCAGGCAGAAGCGGAACGCGAAAGGAGGGCGAAGATCATCGGCGCAGAAGGTGAGTATCAAGCCTCTACCAAGCTGTCGGAGGCATCCGATATACTATCCAGGAACCCTATGGCATTACAACTTCGTTACCTGCAAACCCTGATTGAAATCTCGACAGAAAAGAACTCGACCATCATTTTTCCGATACCGATCGACCTTATAAAATCTTTTATGGAGAAAGGCAAGTAATGAAGAGGGTACTTGTTGTTTTACTCGTACTGTTATTCTGGGCAACGTTGTCAGATGCAAGACCTGTTCAAAAAAATAAGGTACCAGCCCAAAAAAGGGCCTCAGCCGCAAAGGTCAATACTGAAAAAGAAGAACCTTACAAGGCATATATAGTCGCTGAGAGTACAACGGGCAAGGTGCTCGAAGGAGAAAACATCCATGCAAAACGTCCCCCAGCGAGTGTCACCAAACTCATGCTTGCCTATGTTGTGCTTGATAAGGTTGCAAAAGGTGAGATCAATCTAACAGACAAGATAACCACTTCAAAAGAGGCATCGAAAATAGGTGGCAGTCAGGTGTATCTTAAGGAGGGCGAGGTATTTACTCTGGAAGAGATGATGAAGGCCATACTCGTTGCCTCCGGAAACGACGCAGCGTATGCCGTAGCCGAACACATAGCCGGCAGCAAGGATGAATTCGTAAGATTGATGAATGAAAAGGCAAAATCCCTTGGCATGACAGATTCGGAGTTTCATTCTCCTCATGGGCTACCACCCTCAGCAGGCCAAAAGGAAGACATCTCGTCATGCAATGACCTTGTTATTCTGGCAAGAGAACTGCTGAAATATCCAAAACTTCTCGAGTGGACGTCAATCAAATCCGAAGGTTTCAGGGACAATAAGTTCATCATGAACAATCACAATAAGCTTCTCGTGAAGATGCCGAATCTTGTGGACGGTATGAAAACGGGTTATTACAGAGAAACAGGTTTTAACGTAGTGGCTACCGCTAAAAAGGGAGACCTTCGGTTTATCGTCGTGGTTATGGGTAGTCCAAACGCCAAAATAAGAGACAATATAGCAATAGAAAAGTTCAAAAAGGCATTTTCACAGTATAAGATTTTGAATGTCGTAAAAAAGGGTGAGATAATTGATAAAGACATTATCCTTGAGGATGGGAAATATAGAAAGATAAAGGGAATCGCCAGTGCAAACTTTGTATATCCTGTCATGGGCGATAAAAAGGGTACGGTTAAAAAAGAAATTGTTGTGCCCGATAAAATCAAGGGAGAGATTAAAGAAGGTCAAAAATTGGGTGAGCTTGTGATAAAGTTTGAAAACGAACAGGTAGGAAAGATCGATATTGTTTCACCTACATACGTACCCAAGGCAAACCTGTTTACAAGGATTATAAGGAAGTTAGGTCTTAATTTATAAAGGCGAGGTTATCGATCAATGGACAAACAGTTTACGATGTTAAGAGGCAAAGAGATTATAGTGGGTATCACGGGCGGGATTGCAGCATATAAAACAGCAGAATTGGTGAGGGAGCTTACAAAAAAGGGTGCAAACACCCATGTCGTTATGACAAAAAATGCTATGGAATTCGTAACTCCGCTCACATTCCAAACCATTTCCGGCAATCCAGTTATCCATGAAATGTTCGAGCTTTTCAAGGGCTCAAAGATTGGGCATATTGCACTTTCAGACATTGCCGACCAAATGGTGATAGTGCCGGCAACTGCCAACATCATTGGGAAAATAGCAAATGGTATAGCCGATGATTTCTTGACGACAATGGCAATGGCAACGACGGTCCCGATCCTTTTTGTTCCATCCATGAATACAAAGATGTGGGAAAGCAAGATGGTACAGATGAATATAGAAAAGCTGAAGGATGCGGGATATGATTTTCTTGAACCAGGGGTTGGGGACCTTGCCTGCGGGACTTCCGGAAAGGGGAGACTACCCACCATCGGAGATATCCTTGAAAAGATGGAGGATATATTCACCGTTAAAGACCTTGTAAACGAAAAGATCCTTGTATCTGCCGGACCCACCGCTGAGTTCATTGACCCCGTCAGATGTATTACGAACAGGTCATCAGGAAAGATGGGTTATGCAATCGCAAAAATAGCCCGCAGAAGAGGTGCAGAGGTGGTGCTTGTTACTGGGCAGACCCACTTGCCACCACCAAGAAACGATATTGAGATCGTTGAGGTAATTACGGCATGTGAAATGAGAGATGCCGTTATGGAGCACTATAAATCCTGCACAGTCATCATCAAGGCCGCTGCTGTAGCAGACTTCAAGTGCTCAACTGAGAATTGCAACAAAATAAAGAAGAAAGGCGATGAATCTACAATATTGTTAGAGCTCACAAAAAATCCTGATATCATTGGCGAATTGGGAATGGTAAAGGGAAATAGGATTCTTGTGGGGTTCGCTGCAGAAACGGAAAATCTGCTCGAAAACGCCTCAGAAAAGTTAAAAAAGAAAAACCTTGACCTGATCATAGCGAACGATGTGAGTAAAAGCGATATCGGTTTTGGTTCTGACAACAACGAGGTTATAATGATAGATGCTTCGGGACGAACAAAGCACGTACCGACGATGTCTAAAGAGGAGGTAGCGAATATCATCTTTGACTCTATCAAAAAGATTATCAAGAAACGAAAAGTAAAAGACGATTGGTACTGACAACGCCGCTGACGGTTGATAGCTGATATTTAATGGCAAACAGTAAAGACAACACAGTGAATACCAAAACTCAAAACCTAAAACTTAAAATTCGTACCTCATACATAGCGCTTTTTGCGCTTTTGTTTATGCTTGTTATTATGCCCTCCTTAACGGCATCTGCAAGAGAAAGCAGTATTACAGAGGTTGTTGAACGGGTAAGCAAGGCGATCGTCAATATAAAAACCGAAGAGCTGACAAAAGGTTCGGGCGAAGAGAAAAAAACCTCATTTATGAAAAAATTCATCACAGGTGAAGATGATGAGGATGAACCGATTGAAAATATTGGTTCCGGGGTGGTTCTTGACGCCAAAGGTATAATAGTAACCAACGAACACCTCATCTCGAGGGCAATAAGTATAAAGGTTAAATTTATCACTGGAAAGGAATACGACGCCTATGTGCTTGGAAGCGACCCTGAGTTTGATATTGCCCTCCTTAAAATTACCGACAACAATGACTTTCCTTTCTTAAAGGCAAACAGGAACAAAAAGGTAAGGGTTGGTGAAAAGGCTATAGTTATCGGAAATCCATACGGGCTTTCCAGCTCGGTGACAGTGGGGGTAGTAAGCGCCATCGGCAGAAATCTAAAGATCGATGACCGGACTTATATAAATCTCATACAAACAGATGCCTCGATAAACCCGGGAAATAGCGGGGGAGCGCTTCTCGATGGGGAGGGAAACCCCATAGGTATCGTTACGGCAATATACGGCGAAGGCAAGGGGATCGGATTTGCCATACCCATCGAAGATGTTATGGTTATGTTATCTGAATTTTTAAAAACAGGTACGAAAAGACCGGTTTTCGGGCTGTTTGTGGATAAGAAAAAGGATGAAAAAGGTGCATACCTTTTTGTGAAAAACGTCATACCTAAAAGCCCTGCAGAGAAATATGGCATAAGGGTCGGCGACAGGATTGTCGAAATCAACAAAAAAAAGATTAAGGAAGGCATAAAACTGCACAGTGTTTTTAAGGGTATTCAAGAAGACGACACCATGCAGCTTAAGGTATTGAAAGGTAGCAAGGCATATTTTATAAATGTTGACGGCAAAGACATTGAGTCTTTCCATTTTTCACCTGTTGATGAGCTTTTGTGCAACATGAGGGTTTCAGACATAAAGGGTTACCCAAAGATGAAGTTCAAGCTCAAGGATAAAAATGGAGTTGTCGTGACGAAGGTTTACAAGGGAGGGATCGGAGAAAAGTGCGGTCTACGAGACGGTGATGTCATTGTGAAGATCAATAACTACACGATTGCAGACAAAGGGGATTTTAACGCTTATATGCTGGAAGGGCTAAAAAGAAACTATATCCTTTATCAGGTGAAAAGAAACGACAATCTTTTTTACCTGCCGGTGAAACTCGATGCGTTGCTTTAAGCACAATATATTAATATTAACATCTAATCAGGGGGTTCTATGGAAGGTCAGCTGACGTTTTCAACATTTATACTGTCTTTATCCACATCTGCGCTCGTCAATCTGGGCGAATTGCCTGATCCGCTGAATAACGAGAAGGACGTAAATCTGCCGCTCGCCAAGCAGACGATCGGCCTGATCGAAATGCTCATGGAAAAAACAAAGGGCAATTTGACAGAGGATGAAGACAGGCTGATAGAGGGGATACTCTATGATTTGCGTTTAAAGTACATAGAGGCAGCCAAAAAGGTGTAGATAATTAGAATTGTGGATGTTTAGCCAACCATTTGGCTCTCCAACCCTCTAAACCGCTATACACCTACACTCTTTGAAACACCCTTTCGAATATCGTATCCACATATTTGAAATAGTGCTCATTGCTCATGGTGTTTTCTATCTCCGCTTCGCTCAGATAACCTCTCATCTCTTCGTCTTTTTTTACCTCTTCTTTAAAATCAAGACCGTTTTCATAACATTTCATTGCAACCCTTTGTGTGATTTTATAAGCCTCCTGGCGTGTAAGCCCCTTCTTTATTAAACTTAACAAAACAGCCTCAGAGTGATATAGCCCCCTTGACATATCCATGTTTTGAAGCATTCTTTCAGGATAAACGATCAGGTTTTTGTACATGTTTTTTATCCGTTCAAGCATATAGTCAAGGAGAATGGTTGCATCAGGCGCGATGACCCTTTCCACTGACGAGTGGCTTATATCCCTCTCGTGCCAAAGCGGTATATTTTCGAGAGCCGATATGGCATATCCGCGTAGCAATCGCGCAAGTCCACAGAGATTCTCCGATGCTATTGGGTTTCTCTTATGGGGCATGGCAGAAGAGCCCGTTTGACCTTTTTGGAAATATTCTTCCGCCTCTCCTACCTCGGTACGCTGAAGATGCCTAATCTCGAGAGACATCTTCTCGACGGATGAACCGATTACGGCAAGTGTAGTGAAAAATTCCGCATAATAATCTCTTGGGATTATCTGCGTAGAAATGGGTGCAGGCTTTAGACCCATCTTTTTGCATACATAAGCCTCTATCGCCGGCTGTGCGTGCGCAAATGTCCCTACCGCACCGGATATGGCACCGTGGATTACACGCTCTTTAGCCGCCTTCATACGCTCCAGGTTTCTGTGCATCTCATCATAAAAGTGCGCCATCTTAAGACCAAAGGTAATAGGTTCAGCGTGGATACCATGAGTTCTGCCAATCATCGGGGTATTTTTGTATCTGTAGGCATTCTCTTTTAAAACATCCATGAACTCGATAATATCCTGTATAAGGACGTCGGATGCCTCGGATAGAAGACAAGAGAAAGAGGTATCGAGAATGTCCGAAGAGGTAATCCCCATGTGTATGTATTTTGAGGAGGGGCCTACAAACTCGGAAACGGATTCGATAAAGGCAACCACATCGTGTTTGGTGCGTTTCTCAATCTCATTTATCCTGTTCGTATCGAAGTTTGCCTTTTCCTTAATCACCAGTAAATCTTCTCTTGGAATGAGAGATAGCTCTGCATATGCTTCACATATAGCCACTTCAATCTCGAGCCACTTCTGGAACTTATTGTTTTCTTCCCATATCCTGGACATCCTTTTAAGCGTATACCTTTCTATCATCTTCTCCCCGCATTCAAATGAAGTTAAAAGGCTGCCCAAAAGGACAGCCTTTTATTGCGATCTTACCTGTCATACATCAATTATTATACCTTACTCAAGCTATGCCTTCGTTATTTCAAAAGAAACCTGTCCGTCTTCATACTTGAGAGGTCTTATTGATACATCCATGCCAACCTTCACATCTTCGGGCTTTATGTCCACGGCAACCCTTGCAAACAGTTTTAGGTTGTTACCAAAGTCCACTACACCCATCGTGTAAGGGCAATCCTTTTCAAAGCCGTAAGGGGCATAATAAGCCGTTGTAAATGTCTCGAGCGTTCCCTTTTCAGGCATATCAAACCAATCCATATCCTTTGACAGACAGGCGGCACAGTCGGATCTCGGTGGAAAATATTTCGCACCGCATTGCTTGCAAACTGTCCCCTCGATCTTCCCTTCATTCAAGAAATCAACAAATTTTGCTGTCTTTGTCATACCGGTGAAACTTTTTCTTCCGAATTTATCAAAACCCATTTTTTACCTCCCAAATATAGTAACGTTGCCGTAAAGTCCTACGCCACCGACATTATGCACAAGACCAATGTCCGGGTCGCCCGGTACCTGCATTGGGCCGGCTTCACCGCGAAGCTGGAGCACGATCGTACGCATCTGTGAACCACCTGTTGCACCGATTGGGTGCCCTTTTGAGAGCAGACCACCATCAACATTGACCGGAATCCTGCCTTCCTTGTATGTCGCCTTTTCACGAATAAGCTGTTTACCTTCACCCATAGGGGCAAATCCGAGTCCTTCGTATGCCATGATTTCTGCTATTGTAAAGCAGTCGTGAACCTCGGCAACCTTCACATCTTTTGCTGTTATACCTGCCATCTTGTATGCCTGTTCCGCTGCCTTGTATCCAACGCTGAGACCCTTGGAAAAATCAGGTCTTGCCGCCATGTTTACTGCTTCAGATGCTGCGCCTATGCCAAGAATCCACACAGGTTTCTTTGAAAACGCCTTTGCCTTTTCCGCATTTGCCAGGATTATGCAGGAGCTTCCATCTGCATTAGCACAAGCATCACCAACGCGCAGAGGCCATGCAACAGCGCCTGCCATCCTTGCATCAGGGTTGTTGGGGTCGAAATCTGAAGCCTTGACGCCCTTGCGGTACACCGCCCTCTCGTTGATCTGACCATAAGTACCTGACTTTATTCTCACATTCATAAGATCTTCATGTGTCAGTCCGTTCTTCGCCATGTATGCCTGTGCATATAGTGCATAGTATGCCGGCATCATAGTGCCGAAGGGGGCTTCCCACTGAATGTCTGCACCGCGTCCCATCCTCTCCTGGGATTCAGCAGACGTAATCTCTGACATCTTCTGAAAACCGAGGACTACCACCACGTCATGAAGACCAGCCTTAATCATGCTGTAGCCTACCTTCACACCTGAACTGCTTGACGAACAGACCGTCTCAATATAAAAAGTCGGCTGAGGGATCAATCCCAGATACTCAGCTAAAACTCCTGCCGGTGACCTTTGTTTGTCATACTCAGGCGCAGAGCAAAACACGGAGGCATCAACGTCTTTAGCTGTGATACCTGCATCCTGCATAGCTTCCCTGAATGCCTCAAAGGCCAATTCCCTGATGGAGCCTTCATAACCTCTCACAAAAGAGCTCTGGCCCACACCAATTACTGCTACATCTTTTGCCATACATTCCTCCTTCACTCACTGTTTTTTTGAGTTTTTTGATCTTTGATACATAGTCACAAAATGGTTATGCGTTTTCATATCTTTTGAAAAGACATGCGTACCATCATTTTTTGAAACGAAATAAAGATAATCAACAGGTGCCGGATAAAGAGCCGCCAAAATGGAATGCTTATCAGGATTGCATATGGGTCCCTTTGGTAATCCCTTAAAGGTATAAGTATTGTAGGGCGTGTAGGTTACGATGTCTGATTTTGTGATTGGACTTTGAAACGCACCCGTCCCATATATAATTGTCGGATCGCAGTCAAGGGTCATGCCTTTATTCAACCTATTATGAAATACAGCGGAAATCAAAGGTTTTTCTTCCTTAAATTTTGCCTCTTTTTCAATCATAGACGCAAGCGTTAAGGTTTTATACACATCAAACCCTTTGGCATTCATTATATTCTTTATATCCTGTTTTTCAAACAATTTAAAGGTTCTTTGTACAATTTTTTCGATAAATTTTTCGATATCTATCTCCTTGCTGTAATGATAAGTGTCAGGTGCAAGATACCCTTCAAGCGAATCGCCCTCGATCCCGAGCCTCTTCAGATATTCCCTGTTCTTTGCAAGCATGATGAACTGATCCCTATTCATTATGCCTGCCTGTTCCATCATATCTGCAACGTTGAATATATTGAAGCCTTCCACGATCTTCAAGACATATATATTGCGCTCACCGTGTTCGAGCTTTCTCAATATGTCGATCGTTGACATATTTTTACTTAAATCGTATTCGCCAGCCTTTAACCTGCTGTTCGACAAAAACGCTATAAGCAGAAAAAGGTTTGATGAATAAATTATACCCTCATCTTTCAATTTGTTGGCTATGCTGTATGTACTTGTCCCGTTTTTGACTAAAACCTTTATCGTTTCGGTATCAGTGTCCTTTGGTATGCTCGCAAAAATAAGCGTCTGCATCACAAGAAACAGCAATGCTGTTATTATGACAATGCGTTTACTCTTTTTTCTGAGCATCGAGGTATCCCTGAAGTATAAGCTGTGATGCCATCATGTCAATGAAAGGTTTTCTCTTTTTATGGCTTACCTGCGCCATCTCAAAGACTCTGTGTGCCTCATTCGAACTGAATCTTTCATCCCATAATTCGACAGGCAGATTGACAAAATGTTTTACCCCATCGGCAAACTCCATAACCATCTCAGCCCTTTTGCCGATGCCACCGTTTAGGTCTTTTGGCAGACCTATAACGATTTTTTGCACATCATTTTCTTCGATTATGCGTTTCAATTCAAGAAGGTCTTTTTTATATGAATTCCGTCTGTAAAGTTTGAATGCCTGGGCAATACTCAACGTCGAATCCGACAGGGCAATCCCGATATTCTTATCGCCTACATCAAGACAAAGTATTCTCATTTCGGGTTATTATAGCAGTTTTTCCCTCAGATTCAAATGTAAATATGACCTGCTATACTGTTGAAAGTGCAATTATAAACGGTTTTACAGATAAAAACCGACATTGTTGTATTTTGTGAATTTTAAGTATGGAAAGATATCGATTATCATATCGTTTTTGGTTGTTGTAAATTAGCCATCTGTTGTTGTATTTTCTTATTGTTGTTGTAAATTGGTTATGGCGTTCCGATGTGCTCTATTTTACGGGGAGGTCTAAAGATGATAACAGCTGGTATAGATATTGGAGCCAAAAACACAAAAACCGTAATCATGATGGACGGCAATGTTGTTTCAAAGGCAATGTCCCCTACAGGCATGGATGTTATGGAGGCTGCGAACAAGGTGTTCAATGATGCCTTGACGTTGGCTGCATTTAAAAGGGATGATATCGATAGGATTTTTGCAACAGGTATTGGTCGGAATGTTTGTGAATTTGCCCATGAAGAGATCACCGAGATCGGTGCGGCTGCAAAAGGTATTTCTTATTTAATGCCCGATGTACGAACAGTTATTGTTGTCGGCGCCGAGGAAGGCCGAGCAATAAGGATTGACAACAAAGGCGGTGTAGTCGATTTTGCGATAAACGAAAGATGCGCTGCCGGTGCGGGCACATTTATAGAGACAATGGCAAGGATGCTCGAGGTAAACATTGAAGATATGGCTGGTCTATACGACCAGTCCACCAGAGAGATTAACATGAGCGCACACTGTGTAGTATTTGCAGAATCCGAATTGGTGCACCTTGTTCACTCACAGATATCAAAGCCTGATATTGCAAGGGCAATCATTACGGCAATGGCTGACAGGATCATATCAATAATCAGGAGGGTCGGCATTGAACACAAGGTGGCTGCAATCGGAGGTGTTGCGCTTAACAGAGGTTTTGTAAAGGCGATTGAAAAGGAACTGAACATTGAAATAAACATACCCGCAGATCCACAGTTTGTAAGTGCAATAGGCGCTGCAATTTCATAAGCAGCGTAAAACCCGGAGGTAAAAAAATGGTGGATACAGGCAAAGAATTTTGGAGATGGCCGGAATCAAGATGGACAAACCCATACATCGACTGGAAAAAGGGGGAATGCATATCTGCCGGCATAGATGTAGGTTCTGTCAGTTCCCAGGCCGTTATCATGGTTGACGGTGAACTTTTTTGTTACAGCAACACGAGGACAGGCTCAAACAGCCCCGCCAGCGCAGTCAATGCATTTAATATGGCTGTTGAGGGTACGGGCATCACAATAAAAGACTTACATTTTACAGTAGGTACAGGCTATGGCCGTATAAACGTACCCTTTGCAAACAGGGCGATTACAGAGATTGCATGCCATGCAAAAGGGGCAAACTGGATGTATGGCCCGGAGGTGAGGACTGTTCTCGATATAGGTGGTCAGGATTGCAAAGTCATCAAGATTGATGAAAAAGGGAAGGTAAAGGCCTTTCTTATGAACGACAAATGTTCAGCAGGTACAGGTCTTGGTATGGAGGCATTTGCAGACCTCTTGGGGATTCCGATTCAGGATATCGGCGAGATATCCTTAATGGTTTCAGAGGAGCCTCCGCTTATCAGTTCAAACTGTGTTGTTTTTGCAAAATCGGAGGCAATTAACTTACTCCGTGCAGGTTGGCCAAAAGAGAAGGTACTTGCAGCGTATTGTTCTGCAATGGCGAATAAGGTGTTTTCGCTCCTCGACAAGATCGAAGTCGAGCAAGCGTTTGCAATTACTGGTGGTATTATAAAAAATCAGGGTGTGGTAAAAAGGATAACCAAACTGCTTGGTATCGAGGTATGCGAAACAAAGTGGTACAACAATGAATATATAGAAGAGGGATTCCCCTTTGACCCCCAGATTGCAGGTGCAATCGGTGCAGCGTTGTTTGGAAAGGCCCTCGCTGAAAAAAAGATAAATAACTGAAAACAAACTATAAACAATTCATGCCCTATGTGGCAGGTTTTTCAGCCGTAACTTATCAGATGTTTTTATTTGAATTTCAGAGAGATAGATGAGAAAATAGCATGATATACATTTAAGGGATTGAGCCATGAGAAAAGGATACATATAGTCATTATGTTTGTCGTGCCCTATAATCTTATCTGCGACGTGAAGGTGATTTCTCATTTCCACACAGCTATGAAAAAGAGTGTGGCTTCCCGTATATGCGATTAGGTATTATCGGCACGTTGGAAATTCTTTTACTGCTTGCGTTTTAAAAAACATACAAAGCATAGATATAATTCTGCTGGCTCAGTAAAATACCTTGCGGGATGTTTAAATATAAGGAGTGTAGATATGTCGGACAACCCAATAAAAATTGTTATTGTTGACGATGATCAGGATATTCGTCTATTATTGGATTTCAACCTTTCAGGCGAAGGCTATGAAGTCCTTGAGGCGGCCAATGGTGCCGAAGCGCTTGATATTATTAGAACAAATGAGGTCGCTCTCGTTGTAACGGATCTGTCTATGCCTGTTATGGACGGTTACGAACTGATCAAAAATCTCAAGGATAATCCGGAGACATCAAAAATACCTGTGCTTTTACTCACAGGACGGGAGGAGGAAAGGGTGTCGACTGAGGGCATGGCAAATCCTCCGGATGATTTCATACCCAAACCGTTCGTAAAGGCAGACCTTCTTGAAAAGGTCGAGAAATTGCTGTCAAAAACTGTTTGACGTTTACATGATCGCTTTAGGGCCTTCCAAACATATCAGTGTCTTTTCTGTTAAAAAGATCATCATATGTCTGGCACTTCTCGTTTTTGTTATGTTGTTTGAATATGCCGGATTTTTCGTGGGAATCAATAATTATTTCTATGACTTGTCATTCAGGATAAGGGGTGTCAGACCACCGTCGAAAGACATTCTAATTGTAGCCATAGATGATAAGTCCTTGGAAAGGCTTGGAAGGTGGCCGCTACGCAGACGTTATTACGCAACGCTCATCGATAAAATTTCAGATGCAAAAGTTATAGTCTTCGATATTGTCATGGCTGAACCGACCAATGATGATGCAGTCATAGCGAGAGCTATCAAAAGAAAAAATGTAATACTCCCAGTATTTATCGATGACAATAAAAACATCCTATATCCCCTGCCTCTGTTTTCCAGTGTACTTACCGGGCACGTGCATGTGGAGCAAGATATTGACGGTATTGTAAGGGGAGTCTATCATACATTACATCACAACGGAAGGTGGTTATATTCTCTATCGTCCGTTGCCTTAGGTCTTGCGACAAATCGCACGTTTCCACACACAACTGAAAAAACATATATGACTGAAAATGATATTTTACAGTTTGACCACATGTATATCAATTACTGCGGAAACCCAGGTTCAATCACGACCGTTTCTTTCGTCGACGTGATAAATGGCGTATATCCTACATCCTTTTTTAAAGACAAGATAATCTTCGTCGGTGTAACCGCTCTTGGCGCAGGCGATAGGATTTTGACACCGTTTTCTCAGGATAGACGCGGTATGGCGGGAGTAGAAGGACAGGCGAACTTCTACAACACACTTATTACAGGCAATGCCATCGACACTGTTCCAAAGATTTTGAGATGGCTAATGATAATATCTGTCGCAATATTATCAATGTTTTGTTTTTTAAGATTGACGGAACAACGTGCAGCCTTTTTCGCGTTGTTCGAGTTTTCAGCGACTGCCATTGCAACTTATCTGCTTTTTTCGTTATTTAACATATGGCTTGCGCCTTCAACCTTTTTTGTCACGATTTTCATGATGTTCGTCCTTGCCTATATATTCAAGTTTAATGACGCGGTCATCTCGCTCGATAAGGCTTACACGGCGTTAGTGCCTCATTTGAGATGGGGTTATGAAAAAAACAGAAACGAACATATCAGAAAAGGTCTATTTGGTTCTATTACAAAAAAAGGCATTCAAACGAAGGCCCGCATCCTGAATGATGTGAGCACCCAGCTCAGTTTCGAGAAGGAACTGACTGACAGGGCGCTTTTAAGCGATATCCACGGTGTGCTGATCTTCGGCCCCGACAAAAAGAATATGCTGATCAACGATCTTGCACAAGGGCTATTAAGAGAAAATGATATCGAGACGGTCACGTCTGACACATTTATGAGATCTTTGGCAGGCTTCATGATTGACAAGATAGACCCTGATGATGTGCTTGAAAAATTATCTCCGACAAACGATGGATTATCGTTTACCGTTTCATTTGAAAGACCTTCGAAAAAATTCTATAAGGTAGATGCCTCCTGTTTTGTAATCGATGGTGGTTCTTACCGTCTTTTTATACTTTCAGATGTGACAAGGATCAAAGAGCTCGAAATCCTGAAAGGTCATATTATTTCAGTTGTCTCTCATGAACTCAAAACACCGCTTACATCCATCCAGGGTTTCAGTGAAATACTCGCTGACAAACTTGAAGGAAAAATGAAGAACTTCGCCGATATAATCCACAGAGAATCGGAAAGGCTTGCACGATTTCTCAATATGTTTCTCGATATTACAAGGATTGAAGAAGGCAGGCAACCCATAAAAATGGCACCGGTAAATCTGAATAATGTCATTCGTGAAGTTGCATCGGCCCTAAAACCGATTGGAGACAAGAACAGCATCACTATAAATACAGATATACCTGAGAAAACAGATGATATAACGGTCGATATAGATCTTACTAAACAGTGCATCTATAATCTCGTTGAAAATGCGATAAAATACAGCCCTTCAGGCAATGATGTCATAATAAGGCTGACAGATACAAAAGAACATCTTGCAATAGACATCATTGATCATGGTTATGGCATTAAAGAAGAAGATATCAAGAAGGTTTTTGAAAAATTTTATCGTTCAAGCTCCGATAAAACAAAAAATATCAAGGGTTCCGGGCTTGGACTCACCTTTGTGAAGGAGGCCGTTGAAGCGCAAGGCGGGAGGCTGGCACTGACAAGTGTTTACGGGGAAGGGTCAACCTTTTCGATCATATTTCCGAGGGGTTAGGAATTGATACGCTTTTCCTGAATTACACACTCGACCCCTTGACCCCTCGACCCCTGCCTTTTTGCTATGAGCCATATTAGCTCATAGTTCATAGCTCATAGTTCATAGGGACTTCAAAAATGCTTCTTTTTTTTTGTTTCCGCTTTTGCTATCAGCCATATTAGCTCATAGTTCATAGGGACTTCAAAAATGCTTCTTTTTTTTGTTTCCGCTTTTGCTATCAGCTATGAGCTATCAGCTGCCCTTTTCTCCCTTGAACCCTCGAACCCTCGAACCCTTTTGTTCTTGCCATCAGCTATGAGCTATCAGCTGCTTTTTTCTCCTTTAACCCTTTCTTTCTCAATGGTATTGCTTTATCCCAGCATCTCCTGTATATTGAGGGCAACATTTTTAAAATATGCAAGTTACACTGATTCTAATCTTTATTCTATTCAGCACCCATGCCTTTGCCGCAGATATGTTAATAGGCGGTGTCAATAAGTATGTTGTGCAAAAGGGTGACAGCATTGAACTTATCGGCGCCAAACATGGGGTATTCTGGAAGGCTATCGCAAATGAGAACAATATTGATACCAAACTGCCCATACCTGAAGGAACTACGCTTACTATAAACAATCTAAAGATTGTCCCGAAGATCGTTCAGAATGGTATCGTCATCAACATCCCAGATCGCACACTCTATTTCTTTCGTGATGGGAGGCTTACAGATATCCCTGTCGGGGTGGGTTTACCTTACGAGGAAAATAACATGAAATGGCACACAGCAATGGGGACTTTCAAGATAAAAAGGAAGAGGAAAAACCCCACATGGAATGTACCGACCTCCATACAGAAGGAAATGGAGATAAAGGGAAAGCCCGTTGAAAAGGTTGTGCCGCCTGGGCCTGAAAACCCTCTTGGCAGATACGCACTTGACACCACAATCCAAGGTATTTTGATTCACGAGACAAACAAGCCAAGGAGCGTTTACCGTTATCTAAGTCATGGCTGCATCAGGGTTCTGCCAGAACATATGGAAAAACTGTTTGAAATGGTCGAGGTAGGCACCCCTGGCGAAATCATCTATGAGCCCGTCAAGATTGCCGTTAAAAACGATAGGGTTTTTCTTGAAGTTCGCACCGACATGTACCGTAAGATAAAATCCTATAGCGAACATGCCCGTACGGTTATTAAGGAAAGAGGTGTAGCCGACAGGGTTGACTGGGAGAAGGTTGACAGGTTATTAAAAGAACAGTCCGGCATAGCAGAGGATGTGACGTTAACCAAAACCTCAACTACAAAAACAAATAAAAACATATTTGATATTTTTCGGTCAAAAAAGTGATTACAGCGATTGCTTCAACACTGTAATCGGTTTTTGTTGGCGTTGCAATCATGATTAAATCTTGCAAATTAAAATAGAAAAGCTATAATTGGAATATGCAGGAAAAAAGGTTTTCCGCGCACCCCTGGTTCATAAAACGCAACAACGTAGCGATTTTAAGCCTTATTCTTTTTTTGTTTTTTTTCGGACTGACATTTTTTTTAGGCTATAACCATTATCGGCATACGAAGGAGAAATATTTAAAAGAGGACCGCGAGTCGGCGTTTCTCATTGCCCTTATCCTGGATGCACATTTTCAGAAGATCACCAAGGCTATGGAATCTTATGCCAACAGACCTCTTCTTATTCAGGCAGTCAAAGATAGAAATCAGGAAAAGGCGAAAATACATCTAATAAGTTTTTCTAAAAGTTTATCAGAAATAGATATACTGGTTATTGCAGATAAACACGGCACTGCCTGGACAGCATATCCGGAGCGTCCCGAGATTTATGGCAAGAACTTTGCCTACAGGGACTGGTACAAAGGCATCAGCAGAAACTGGAAACCATACATTTCCGACATCGACATGAGAGTGGTTGCCGAGAAGGATACGGCAACCTGGATTGTTGTCCCGTTTTTTGATGAAAGAGGCATGCCTGTCGGCATTCTTGTCAACACCCAGCGTACGGTAGCTATAAGTGAGATCATCAAAAAAATTCCGCTTGATTCTGGCCTGTCCATATCGGTTTGTGACCGGAAAGGACAGCTCGTTTACAGTAGCCGCTATCCGTTTGATAAAGCATTAACCGTCTATCCTTTTTATGCAGCAGTCAGTAGAGTTAAATCAAACAGGGACGAATCGGTAGAGGTCGAGGATGCCACCATCCCCGGCGTTAAAAGATATATCTCATCCGCTTCTATAGGGGACATGGGTTGGAATGTATTTGTGGGCAGGGATGAACGCGCCATTCTGCTGTCTGATATGCCGCACTATATCCAGATTGGATCCATCACATTCCTCCTGTTTCTGATGAGCGTTTTTTCTCTTTTCTATTTCAGGAAACGGTTAATGCTCCAGCAGGCCATGGATAAGTTT
>Ga0116191_1000352_pt1 | contig 42551 bp, 51 predicted proteins | sample AD_UKC111_MetaG_FD_89897 | JGI IMG/M metagenome (GOLD analysis project Ga0116191, IMG submission 89897) | Active sludge microbial communities of municipal wastewater-treating anaerobic digesters from Hong Kong - AD_UKC111_MetaG | ecosystem: Engineered > Bioreactor > Anaerobic > Digestate... | reverse complement strand
GGCTTGCGCCAGAACTACATAAGGTTTGCTAAAGGAGCCAACAGGTTTATGGCCGATTTCAACATTTCAAAATCCAAAATTCTAAATTCTAAATTTCCATCGGGGGTTTCATGCCGCCTCGCATCATGATTGCCGCCCCGGGTGGACGTTCAGGCAAAACCATAGTCAGCATAGGTTTATGTGATGCATTAAGACGACGGGGATTTTCGGTTCAGACTTTTAAAAAGGGGCCTGACTATATAGATGCATCATGGCTCGCTGCGGCATCGGGAAAAAACTGCAGAAACCTTGACAGATTCCTAATGGATGAAAAAACGATTATACAAAGTTTTGACAAGGCATCAAGCAAGGCAGACTTCGTTCTAATAGAGGGAAACATGGGCCTCTACGATGGGATTGACATGGACGGCAAGGGAAGCTCTGCCTACCTGTCAAAACTGCTCACCACCCCTATAATCCTCGTTGTCAATACATCGAGGATGAGTCGAAGCGTTGCAGCGCTAATAAAAGGTTTCCGATGTTTCGAACCGGAAACACCTATTGCAGGGGTCATACTCAATAATGTCGCAGGCGAAAGACATAAATCAAAGCTCATCCAGGCAATAGAGAAATACTGTGATATCCCGGTTATAGGCGCTATCCCCAAGGTAAAAAACCTCAACATAACGGAAAGGCATTTAGGGCTTATGCCTTTCAACGAAAGTACATCCGGTTCGTCATTTGTTAAAGACATAGGTGCATTTGTAGAGCGCTACGTAGACCTCGATGCAGTGATATCGATTGCAAAACAGGCACATAATAAACACAATCCTCCATCCACAATCCCTGATCCATACAAGACTAAAAAGGATTATCAAAGAGGGAATGCTGTCGTTCGTATAGGCGTGATATTTGACAAGGTCTTTAATTTTTACTACCCTGAAAATTTAGAGGCCCTGGAGTCTACAGGCGCTGAAATCGTATACATCAACTCTTTGGAAGATAGAATGCTGCCAAAGATTGACGGGCTATACATCGGCGGTGGTTTCCCCGAACTCCACATCGAAGAACTATCGAAAAATAAGCCCCTGATGCATGATATCGCCGTCGCAATCGAATACGGCCTTACGGTATATGCCGAATGCGCAGGCTTGATGTATCTTAGCAATGGCTTGAGGATAAACGATAGACTATACAACATGGTCGGAGTAATCCCATCGGATATAGAACTCTCCAAGCGTCCAGTTGGACATGGTTATGTCGAGGCAAAAATTGTATGTGAGAACCCTTTTTTCCCTGTAGGCGCTATACTGCGTGGCCATGAGTTTCATCATTCGAAACTTTCTATAACTAATGAACTCCAATGCGCCTTAAGACTTAAAAGGGGTTACGGCATCAACGGCATGCTTGACGGTATTGTTTATAAAAATATGTTTGCCGCATACACTCATATCCATGCACTCGGCACATCTGGATGGGCAGATGCCTTTGTGGCAAACATATCGTCTAAAAGAAGCTTCGAAGATGGTTCATATATGAGCTATAAGCTATAAACGAATTAAAAGGAGGAACTATGGCAACAGTCTGTCCGGTTTGCAAGGTAGAGGTGGAAGAAAAGAAAGCCAGGGCAACAACCACTTATAATGAGCAGACTTACTACTTTTGTTGCAAGGCATGCAAGAAAAAATTTGATGAGGAACCCGAAAAACACGTAAAGAAGAATAAGTAGCCTGCATAAAACGAGAGAAAAAGCATAAGATATAGTTTGACAAATCAATAAAATCAATAGGAGGTACCATATGTCAAAGGCAACGCTTGGAGGAATTGAAATCGAAATCGATGAGGATGGCTTTATCCAAGAACCGGAGAAATGGAATAAGGAAGTGGCAGAAGATCTGGCAAAGATCGAACAGGCGTTTCCAATGTCAGAAGAACACTGGAAGTTGGTCAACTACCTAAGGGATTATTTTTTAAAATACGAGATCGCTCCACCCATTAGGATGCTTGTCAAACAAACAGGCATAGATTTAAAAAGAATCTATCAGTTGTTCCCTGGCGGTCCGGCAAAAGGTGCATGCAAAGTGGCTGGTCTGCCAAAGCCGACGGGATGTGTGTAACATCAGCATAGAACAAAGGGCAAAGAACATAGAGTGATGTCTCTTTGCCCTTTGCTAAAATTATGGATATTTTTCTCGCGATATTCACCTATTTTTCATATGCCTTCATTATTACGGCGTATTCCATCAAGGCGCTAAGATATCTGAGGATGCCTACACACTTAAGGTGGGAGCTCTACCCTGTTATGCACGAAGAAAACCATCAATACGGTGGTTCCTATTTCGAACAGGTGGACTGGTGGATAAAAAACCGACGGAAACACTTCATTAAAAGCATACTGCTTTTTTTAAATGAGTACGCTTTTTTCGGGTCATATTTTAGATTGCAGAAAAGTTATTGGGTTGTTTTATACATCTGTCATATCGGGTTCATATTGCTTATAGCTTTTCAGATATTCTGCTTACTTGGGGCTATAGCCGCTGTTTTCGGCGTTGAGGTATCATCGAAATCACAGGATATTACAGGTAAGGCTCTTTACTATTTCGCGCTTTTGTCGGGTGTTATATGCTTTTTGAGCGGTACAATCGGGAGTATTGGCCTTTTCATAAAAAGACTGACAGACAAAAATCTGAAAGCCTATACATCACCTGAGGTTTATTTTGGATATGTATTCAATCTTGTTCTCTCTTTGGTTGGGCTGTATGTTTGGTACTATGTTGATCCAACATTTAGCCAATATAGGGGATTCTGGAAAGGTTTGATTACACTGAATCCTGAAAATGTTGAACCTATTATGGCGTTATTCATTATAATACTTGCACTTCATTTAATTTATCTTCCTTTTACCCGTGCCTTTCATTATATCTCTCGCATATTTGCATTCTTTTTAATTCTGTGGGATGACGAACCTAACCTTAGGGGAAGCAATCTCGAAAAAAAATTGCAGGCGCTTTTGAATCAAAATATTTCGTGGTCAGCCCCGCATATAAAGACAGGAAAAACGTGGATAGAACAGATTGAAAGGCCGAAGTCGGGAAGTTGAGAAGCTGAGAAAACAGGCAAAAGCATGAAGATAGAAGATATAAGCAAAAAGAGCGAACAACTGGTCACTATAAAACCTGAAGACCTCATGCCCCTGCCCTATCCTTATGATACACCTGATGCAAACCCCGCATTTAAAGAACTAACCCAGGATCAAAAGAACCGTTACGAAGCATCTCTCGACGGGTTTCTTGCTATCGGCATTCCAAAGCCGGAAACAAAAGAACAGGAAGAGGAGCTTGTAAAAACATTCCTCGCAGGTCTTGGAAAACTTCTGACAAAAGAAAACAACTGGACATTTCTGCAACCACTTTATCATTCGCTTGAATATTGTGTAAAGTGCCAGATATGCAACGACTCGTGCCCTGCCTATGTGGCAAGCGGAAGACAGGAAATCTACCGCCCTACATACAGACCCGAGATATTGCGCCGCATTATCAATAAATACATCAAGAAAAAAAATGTCCTTTACCTGAAATTATCAGGCAGCGATGTAGAGCTTAACTGGACACTAATCTCAAGGCTTGCTGAACTTGCATACAGATGCACGCTTTGCAGACGTTGTGCCCAGGTGTGCCCGCTTGGGGTGGATAACGGTTTAATTAGCCACGAGATAAGAAAGATATTCAGTCAAGAAATGGGCATAGCCCCGAAAGAACTGCACGAATCAGGGACCGTTCAACAATTGAAAGTAGGCTCTTCCACCGGTATTGCACCAAAAGCCTTAAACAATATCGTAAGCTTCATGGAAGATGATATTGAAGAAAAAACCGGTAAAAAGATCAGGATACCCATCGATAAAAAAGGGGCGGATATACTGCTTTTGCATAATGCAGGTGAATTTATCTCCTGGCCAGAGAACACAGAGGCATTCGCCGTCATCTTCGAAGCCGCAGGTATAAGCTGGACAATGTCGAGTGAGATTGTAGGGTACGATGCTGTAAACTATGGTGTATGGTATGATGATGTGCAGTTAGCACGGATAGCGATACGTCATGCAGAAATAGCAAAAGAACTCGGCGTTAAAAAGATAAACGTAGGGGAATGCGGTCACGCACACAAGGCGATGATGGTTATCGCCGACAGGGTGTTAACAGGCGATTTGAACATTCCAAGGGAAAGCGCCATACCATTGTTGGCAGATTTAGTCATAAACAACAAGATAAAGCTTGACCCATCAAAAAACAACTTCCCCGTCACACTCCATGACCCCTGTAATATGGTAAGACTTATGGGCATCGTTGAACCACAGAGGCAAATATTACGAAAGATCTGCCCCCAATTCAGGGAGATGGAGCCTCACGGCGTTGACAACTACTGCTGCGGTGGTGGAAGCGGATTCGCCATTATGCAGTCGATGAACTTTCCTGACTGGAGAAGCGCCATATCCGGGCGGGTAAAACTTAAACAGGTCCTCGACGCCTTTCAGGATGCTATCTCGCCTGAGATACCTAAATATGTGTGCTCACCGTGTTCAAATTGCAAAGGTCAGATAAGGGACCTCTTCGCCTATTATAATGTGTTTGAAAGATGCAACATATTCTACGGTGGACTTGTCGAGCTGATAGTCAATGCAATGGTAGAAACTGAAAAACCATTCATCGAGTGGGAATGGCATTAAGCACAGCCCAGAACTGCAAGAGTGAAGTTTTGGGTATTGAGTTTTAAGTTTGATAAAGGAAGGTATATCATGGATAAAACAAAAGATAAGGTGATTGTATTCGGGTCAGAATATGTAGGAAGAGGGGATGATATCCTTGGATTCGAAATCATGATAACACTTCTCGATTCACTCGTAAAACGCGATGACAGACCTAAGGCCATGGTTTTCTGGAATTCTGCCGTAAAGCTTCTGGTAGAAGGCTCACCTGCATTTCCCCGCTTGACAGCTCTGGAAGAAAAGGGCGTTCAGATTCTTGCCGGAAAACTCTGTCTCAACAATCTGTGCATCTCGGAAAAAATCGTAGGCAAGCCCTCTTCAATGGACGAAATTCTCGATCTGATTCTCCATAGTGAGGTAATAACCCTATGATAAAAGCCTCTAAACACCATACCGAATCAGGAGGATAATTACATATGATGAAACATGTTGACGGAAACGAAAGGGCAAAGCTATCCCTGTATGCCTTGAGCACTTGCATTTGGTGCAAGATGACAAAAAAACTACTCAATGACCTTGGTTTAGGCTATGATTATGTCGACATGGATAGTCTCGAGGGCGAAGAAAAGCAAAGGGCATTGGAAGATTTAAAACGCTGGAATCCAAAATGTTCATTTCCTTCCCTCATAATAAATGACGAAAAGTGCATAGTAGGCTATGATGATAAAAAGATAAAGGAAGCGATAGGACTATGAACGGGCAAAGACGGATCGATCAGAAAAACATAGATGATCTTTTTGAAAAACTGTCTGAAGATGCCAGGTCATCCGGATATCACCTCAACCCTGATATAGAGTTCACAAAAGCCCTTATCGAAGGCCTTATTACAAATCAAAAAAGATATGGATACGCCTCATGTCCATGTAGACTCGCCTCTGGAAATAAAGCTGAAGACCTCGATATCATATGCCCATGTGACTACAGGGACCAGGACATAGACGAATATGGCGCCTGTTATTGCGCCCTATATGTCTCTTCGGCAGTTGCAAGTGGAGAGAAAAAGGCCTCTTCCATCCCTGAAAGGAGATTACCTGTCGAAGAAAGAAAAACCGTCGACACGCCGATATATAAAGGCGCTATCGCGAATCTTTCTCTCCCTATATGGAGATGCAAGGTATGCGGATATTTATGCGCCAGAGAACACCCTCCTGAAATCTGCCCTATATGCAAGGCAAAACAGGATAGATTCGAGAGATTCATCTAAAGCTATGTAAAAAAGGATAAAGATGTTCAGAAGGTTATAGGGTCAGCCGAACTTCTAAACATCCAACAAACCAAAAAGGTGATACGGCAATAAATGCTTATGAGCTTACATTACGAAATAACACAAAATAGAAAGGTAATCCTCGAAAGGTGTTTTAACCTTATTACCGATACATACCCTTCTGAAACAGCCCAGTTTCTTAAACAAGAAAAAGACAGATTTAAAAATCCCGTTGGTTACAATATCAAAAACGGAATAGAGACCATTTTCGAAGAGCTTACAGGTGAAATGGATTCAAACAAATTGAATGCAGCACTCGAAAACATCATTAAAATTATGGCTGTTCAGGACTTCTCTCCATCCGAGGCTGTCGGGTTCGTTTTTCTCCTTAAAAAGACAGTAATAGAAACAACGATGGGCGGTGAGTATAGGTATAAGAAGGTCAGGGACATAAACTCAAATGAATCTATTGGGGAACAGAGGTCAAGGTTCAAAGAAAACGAGTCAGCAATATTTGAAGAATTGTTTGAGATTGAACAGAGGATAGACAGGATTGCGTTGTTGGCCTTCGATATATATATGCAGTGCCGTGACAAGATAAACGAAATAAAATCTAAAGGATTGAATACAAAGGTAAATTATGGAAAATAATACAACACTCAAAACCCAACACACAAAACAAATTCTCGGTCTTGTGGGTTCGCCCCGCAATCTCGGCAATTGTGAAGTCTTCATAAAAGACATATTCAGCAAAATCAATGCCCCATGTGAACTAAATCTGATAAGGCTGCCTTCGTTGAATATACAGCCATGCAATGCATGTTATGGATGCATAATGGGAAACCCGTGCCCCCATAAAGACGATATGGATTTTCTGCTCAATGAGGTCACAAAGTCCGACGCAATCATTATAGCTACACCGGTTTATTATCTCGGCGCCCACAGCATATTCAAAAGGATACTCGACAGAGGATTCCTCTTTTACAACTATATCGAAAAAACATACGAAAAACCCTGCATCCTTATAAACATTTACGGCATCGAAGACAGAATCGGCATGTCCCCGCAGATGTTGATGACATTTGCGTCATTTCTCTGCCTAAATATTAAAACAAGCGTGAATATTGAAGCAGCGCTTCCCGGCGAAATCCTTATGGATGTGAAAAATAGAAAAAAGGCAGATGCGCTGGCAGATTTGTTGTTTTCGGACAAAAAACAAGACCGTAAAACGGGTTGCCCTTACTGCGGATGCGATATTGCAAGGATTGAAAACGAAAAGTTGATTTGTACGCTGTGCCACAGCTATTTCTCGATGGATAATCAGGGCAATCGGTCAAAAATAATGGATGGGGGCATATTCGGACCCCCTGAACATATGTACAAACACAGGGAATGGCTAAGAGGGATGAAAAAAAGATTTCTTGAAAAAAGAAGGGAAATACTCAAAAACACAATTCCTTACAAAAATGTGGGTAAATGGATCACGCCCTCGAACCCTTGACCCCTGAGACCTCAATACATCAACCTTTTTTGGTCATGCCTTACATTCTCTTATATCTACGCTGTAACCAAGCCTTCTCAGTTCTTCAATTATTGAATGCGCATCATCTGTATCAAGATGCAATACGAGGTCAAATCTGCCTTTGACCGGTGGAATCCAGAATGTCTTTATTCTCAAACCCGCCTTATTGATGATATCGGTTATCTTGTAGGATTCTTCCCTTGTTCCGGCACCATACACTATGATGCGAGTGCCTGCAATCCCAATCCCCAAAAGCGGATATAGGATCTTATAAAATGCGTCTGTCTGGGATATAATGCCTAAAACCCTATCACCTTCAACAACCGGAAGACAACCTATCTTGTTTTTTTGCGCAATAGCCGCAGCCTTTTCTATCGTGGTGTCAGGAGAAACGGTAACAACATTGGTCTTCATGATGTCTCTTACGGTAAGCTTGGATATCAGATAAAAAAGTTGTCTCTGGTTCGCCGGCGTCGTAGATGATGGACTTGCCTTCAGAATATCATCCTTTGTAATCAAACCGACCAATTTTCCTTTATCAACTACCGGCAATCTACCAATTTTATGAAATTCCATAATCCTCTCTGCGTCAAGCACATATGTATCACTCGATACCGTCACCACATCACGAATCATTATGTCTTTTACTAACATAACCTTACCTTGTTTTATGTTTTGCTAAATTGCCTATCTTAACTTATTCAATGTCGTCTTCACTTTTCTCAATCTCTTGGGTAATTTTCTCGGATTGCCCTTTTTTATCATATTGTATGTATCCTCATCTGCCTCATCCTTGTTTATCTCAAGCCCAATCTGAGAGATCATTCTCTCGAATTGTGAAGGAACAATAAATGTTACATTATATTTTTTAGCCTCATCGATTATTGCACGGTCCGAGGTAACTACTATAATACCCTCTCTCTTCTCTCTTATCCAGTCAATCATTACATCATCGGCAGTTTCGTTTTCTCTTGAATATACAACATCGATGCCTTTATAGTTCTCTCTTTGTCTTCCAATCGAAAAACCCTTATAAGCATCAAAAACCACTGTAATTTTAACCTCTTTTTGTCTCTTGAACTTAACAAACCTTTCAAGGAACGTTCTACGCAACATATCCATATTTGCATCAGACAATATGTCTGAAGATTTAATTCTATGGATGTAATTATAGCCATCAATAATTATGTGGGGCATTTTTAACCAATAGTTTGAAAAATAAGAAAAAAATATTCGGAAGCATCATCGTCCCTTCAAGTCATATCCTGATAAACGCTCAGATTCATTGAACATTTTCGTGTTGACGCTCTTTGTAATAATCCTTAAAAACCCTGTCCATCACTCCATTAATAAAATTGCCTGAATCTTCGTTACCATATTTTTTTGCAAGCTCTATTGCCTCGTTTATAGCTACTTTTGGGGGTATATCCTCAGAAAATAACATCTCATAAATGCCGATTCTCAGGATATTTTTGTCGACAAGGGCGATTCTGCTAACCTTCCAATGCTCACAGGCATCTTTGATAAAATCATCAATTACGTTGCAGTTTGTTTTAACACCGTTTATCAGAAAAGAGGCATAATCTATTATGTCCTGCTGATAAGGAAAGATTTTACAGTAGTTCTCTAATGCAAGCTCAGGATTTGATTTGTTGGTTTCAAACTGATACAGCATCCTGAGGGCTAATTCACGTGACTTTCTTCTGCGCACAAAGCATTATCCTTTATGAGGTTAACCATCTCGATGGCCGTCATTGCTGCGTCATATCCTTTATTGCCCGATTTTGTCCCAGCCCTCTCTATTGCCTGCTCAATATTTTCACTTGTTATAACACCAAAGACAACTGGTTTGTCGAAATCGAGAGATACCTGTGCAACACCTTTTGCAACTTCAGACGCAACATAATGAAAATGCGATGTCGCACCTTTTATGACTGCACCCAGACATATAACGGCATCTATATCACTTTTTTTTGCAAGTAATTTAGCCATTAGTGGTATTTCAAAAGAACCTGGAATTTTGTATATTTCAATCTTCTTTTCGTCGGCTCCATGCCTTTTCAATGCATCGAGTGCACCTTCAAGAAGCCTTTCGGTTATAAAGCTGTTAAATCTGCTGACAACAATGCCAAACTTGAAACCCTTTGCATTAAGCTTGCCTTCCCTTATCATATACGCTCCTTAAAGATTATTTAAAATATGTCCAAGCTTTTTCTTCTTAGCCCTAAGATATTTCACGCTATCTTTCGTCGGTGATATCTCAAGCGGGACTCTCTCGACAACAGTAAGTCCATAACCTTCAAGCCCCTTTATTTTTCTCGGGTTGTTTGTCATCAATCTCATTTTTCTCACGCCAAGGTCATTCAGTATCTGTGCGCCAATGCCATAATCCCTTAAATCAGGAGAAAAACCGAGCGCTATGTTGGCTTCTACCGTATCATGGCCAAGGTCTTGAAGGTTATAGGCCTTAAGCTTATTCAAAAGCCCGATACCTCTGCCCTCTTGCCTCATATAGAGAAATACACCCTTGCCTTCTTTTTCAATCATCTTCAAGGCGGTTTGAAGCTGGTCGCCACAGTCACACCTCAAAGAACCAAGCACATCTCCGGTAAAACATTCAGAATGAACCCTAACAAGCACGTTGTCATCTTCCGAAATATCCCCTTTTACAAGTGCAAGGTGTGTCTTTTTGTCCAAATCATTCTCATATCCAATGAGTTTAAATTCACCGCCATAACGAGTAGGAATCCTCGTTTCTGTCACGCGCCTCACCAATTTTTCATTTCTTGTCTTGTATTTAATCAAATCGGCAATACTTGCTATCTTCAGTCCGTGTTTCTCAGCAAACACCTCAAGGTCTGGAAGCCTTGCCATTGTCCCGTCTTCCTTCATGATCTCGCAAATAACGCCGGCCGGCTTTAAACCTGCAAGCCTCGCAAGGTCAACCGAGGCCTCTGTATGCCCGACTCTTACAAGCACACCACCATTTCTTGCCATAAGAGGAAAAATATGACCTGGTCTGGCAAGATCGTCCGCCGTCGCATTGTCATCAATAGCCACCTGAATCGTCCTTGCCCTGTCATATGCCGAGATGCCCGTAGTAACCCCCTCTTTTGCCTCGATAGATACAGTAAAGGCGGTGTTATATGGAGAGGTGTTATCCTGAACCATAAGAGGAAGGTCGAGCTTTTTCACCCTTTCCTCAGTCATAGAAAGGCAGATAAGTCCACATGCATATCTCGCCATAAATGTTATTACCTCAGGGGTTGCCTTTTCAGCAGCAATCATTACATCCCCTTCGTTCTCTCTGTCTTCATCGTCAACAACAATGATCATCTTGCCTTCGCGAACATCTTCGATTATGTCCTCAATTCTTGAAATCGCCATCTTTTAATCCCCTTTTATAAAACCATGTTCGTAAAGAAAGTTCATATCCAAACCCTTACGCTGGTCTCTGTTCACAAAACTCTGTACATATTTACCAATTATGTCAACTTCTATATTCACCTTATCACGCAAACCCTTTTCTTTTATCGTGGTTTTAGACGCTGTGTAAGGAATTACATTAACTGTAATGATATTAGCATGTTGCTCATTAACAGTCAAACTTATTCCATCTATCGCTATTGAACCTTTTTTTACGACGTAAGAAGAGGCATCAGATGGAAGCTCAACATCAATTCTTATCGAATCACCTTCCTTTCTGATGTTTACAATACTCCCTATTCCATCTACATGGCCCATAACAAAATGACCACCGAACCTTCCGCCAGCACCAATAGCCCTTTCAAGGTTCACCCTGTCCCCTGTTTTTTTGTCATGGAGTGTTGTAAGCTTAAGCGTCTCAAGCGATGCATCGGCATAGAACGTATCGTTTTCAACTTTCGTAGCAGTAAGACAGACGCCATCTATCGCCACACTATCACCTTCATGTACACCACCGGCTAAGGATTTTGAAAAAATCTTAAACTCCCATTTGCCTGCTGACTTTTTTACACCAATTACTTTTCCTATATCTTCAATAATCCCTGTGAACATATCCTTCTATAAATATATCCTCTTTGATACGTTTTATCGTCGAGATATCTATCTTATGGGCATCTTTCAGAAAATCTATGCCTTTGCCACCTACAAGATTCAAAGCGCCTTTGCCACCAATGATAATCGGGGCATAAAACAGAAGGATTTTATCAATAAAACCCTCTCTTAAAAGGCTGCTGTTTGTTTCACCACCGCCCTCAACGAGGACATTTACAATCTCTCTACGATAGAGCTCCTCGCATACATATTTCAATGACACCCTTCCGCTTTCTTCTCTGGGGATTCTTATTACATCAATACCCATCGAGCTAAGTTTGTTGCTCTTGTCATGTCTTGATTCTTCTGAAGTAAATATCCATGTTTTATATTTTTCAGCCGTTTTGACAACATCACACGACAGGGGTATCCTGAGTTTGGAATCAAGTATAATCCTAACAGGGAACTTGTGTGGTTTTAAAACTCTTGGCACAAGCAAAGGGTTATCTGTAATAACCGTGTTAATTCCAACCATTATGCCATCCATCATCGACCGCAGTTTATTTACATACTTTCTTGATTCTTCATTTGAAATCCACTTTGAATCGCATGTCTTTGTGGCTATCTTTCCATCGAGACTTGCGGCGGCTTTCATTGTAAAAAATGGTCTCTTTTTCTCCATATAGACGACAAAAGCCTCGTTTAGCCTTCTCGCTTCTTCTTCGAGCAAACCGACCTTTATATCGATGCCTGCCTTTTTCAGTGCTTCTACACCCTTTCCGTTTACGCTTGGATTCGGATCAAGCATGGAGATTACAACCCTTTTGATGCCGGCCTTCTTGATTGCATCCACACACGGTGGTGTCCTGCCGGTATGTGTACATGGTTCAAGGTTAACATAAAGTGTCGAGCCAAAAGCCTCGCCTTTTGCATCTGTTATGGCATTCACCTCAGCATGAGGTTGACCTGCCTTTTTATGATAACCCTTGCCAACGACCTTTCTCGACTTAACTAAAACAGCTCCAACCATCGGGTTTGGGGATGTTGAACCCATGCCCCTTCTGGCAAGGGCAATAGCCATGCGCATATATTCTTCTTCCTTCATATCACCAGCCCCTCCTATATAAGGTTCTGACTCTTCAACCGCATGAACCCTTATTGCTGTTCACCTTTCTTTATCAGAAGATCCTTCAACTCTTCCATAAACTCATTAATATCCCTGAACTGTCTGTAAACAGAGGCAAATCTCACGTATGCCACCTCATCGAGCTTTCTGAGCTCTTCCATCACAACCTCACCAATTTCAGCGCCCTTGATCTCTCTATCGCCTCTCTCGAGGAAACTGTACTCAATGCGTGATACTATTTTTTCAAGATTGTTTATACTTATAGGCCTTTTCTCGCAGGCCTTCTTAAGTCCGTTTAATATCTTTCCCCTATCAAACAACTCCCTACGTCCGTCTTTTTTGACAACAAAAGGCAGGCCTTCTTCAATACGTTCTGCAGTGTTAAAACGTTTTCCGCATTTAAGACACTCCCGACGCCTTCTTATGGCATCCATCTCTTTGCTTACCCTTGAATCGAGCACCTTGCTTTCGGAATGTTCACAATATGGGCATTTCATAATGCCTTTTTGCCTCCTACCTCTGCCATCTCCACCTTCTCTAAGATAATCCCTGATTCATTCACAAGATCCAAGGAGAGGTCATCAGAATATCCATCGATATAAAGAACCTTTTTTATGCCTGCGTTTATAATCATTTTCATGCATATCGAGCAAGGAAGATGCGTTGAATAGAGATCTGCCCCGTTTATACTCACTCCGTGATAGGCCGCCTGTATGATTGCGTTCTGCTCGGCATGCAATCCCCTGCACAGCTCGTGCCTTTCACCCGATGCCACATTCAATCTTTCGCGCAAACAACCCGAATCGATACAATGAGCCAACCCCATGGGGGCTCCATTATAACCTGTCGAAAGAATTCTCTTTTCTTTAACAACAACTGCTCCAACATTTCTACGCCTACATGTAGACCTCTTCGAAACAATGCTCGCAATCTCCATGAAATATAGATCCCATGTCGGGCGGTTATTTTTCATATTTGTTGAGTGGACGAATATATGGGGAAATGCTCACACAAAGCCCTTACTTCCTCTCTTATTTCAAGATGAAGGGATTCATTATTGACATCTTTCAAGGCTCTGTCTATAAGTTCACAGATTACTTCCATTTCTTTTTCTTTCATGTTACGGGTCGTTACAGCAGGAGTCCCGATTCTTATTCCACTTGTTGTATTTGGACCCCTCGTATCGAATGGGATCAAATTTTTATTGACCATAATACCGCTTCTTTCAAGTGCAATCTGGGCATCGTTTCCTGTTATGCCTTTGTCTGTCAGGTCGACAAGAAAAAGATGGTTGTCGGTGCCTCCCGAGACTATTCTGTAACCACGTTTTTCCATGAAGCCGCATAGATGCTGTGCATTTTTTAAAATCTGAGCCTGGTACGAAACAAACTCGTTGCTCATGGCATTTTTTAGCGCAACCGCTTTGGCAGCAATCACGTGCATTAGAGGACCGCCCTGGATGCCTGGAAAAACAGCAGAATCTATCTTTTTTGCAAATTCCTTTTTACAGAGTATCAAGCCTCCTCGAGGTCCACGCAATGTCTTGTGGGTTGTGGTGGTAACAAAGTCTGCATACCCTACAGGACTCTGGTGCAATCCAGCAGCGACAAGCCCTGCAATATGCGCAATGTCAGCCATAAGAAAGGCACCCGCCTCATCGGCAATCTCTCTGAATTTCTTAAAATCAATCATCCTTGGGTAAGCACTCGCACCAGTAATAATCATCTTTGGTTTTTCGCGCAGCGCTATATCCCTTATTTCATCATAGTCAAGCATCTCGTCCTTTTGCGAAACGGTATATCCGAGCGCCCTATAATATTTTCCGGAAAAACTCGCTTTAGCGCCATGCGTCAGATGACCACCATGGGCAATGTCCATACCAAGAACCGTATCTCCTATATTGAGCGCTGCATAAAAAACCGCCATATTCGCAGATGAACCTGAGTGTGGCTGAACATTGGCATGCTCAGCCTTGAAAAGCGTTTTTGCCCTCTCTATGGCAATATTTTCTATATCATCATAGTAGTCGCAGCCGCTGTAATAACGCTTTGATGGGTAGCCCTCAGCATATTTATTGGTCAGTACGCTACCCTGCACCTCTAAAACATCTTTGTCTACATAATTCTCAGAAGCGATCAGGATAAGACTATGTTCTTCCCTCTTCTCTTCGAGTTTTATCAAATCGTATATCTCTCTGTCTCGCTCTTCAAGTTTCATTTTCTATGCTTTTCCTCATTTATTTACTTCAAGTATTCTGCCTCGAATTGTGCTATCTTTTCGATCCTCTTTTCATGCCTACCCCCTTCAAAAGGCGTATCAAGCCATACATTCACAATTTCCTCCGCAAGCCCCTGACCTGTAACCCTCTCACCAAGAACAAGTATGTTGGCATCAAGGTGTTTCCGGCTTTGCATTGCAGTATAGATATCAAATGCAAGGGCAGCCCTGATACCCTTTACCTTGTTTGCTGCAACACTCATCCCGATACCGGTGCCACATATAAGAATACCTTTATCAACCTCTCCATCCGATACAAGATGCGCGACTTTAAAACCAAAATCAGAATAATCAACCGAGCCCTTGTCAAACGTCCCTACATCTGTAATGTCATAACCCTTTGTCAACAAAACCTGTTTTATATACTCTTTGAGAACAAAACCTGCATGGTCAGATCCTATGGCTAATTTCACAATCAAGGTCTCCTGAAAACAAGGGTAGAATTGGTGCCGCCAAAACCAAAGGAATTCGAAAGCACCACATCGATCTTGTGTTCTCTTGCTATATTAGGCACATAATCCAAATCGCACTGAGGGTCAGGCGTTTCATAATTGATCGTGGGGGGACATACCTGGTCTCTTATACTCAACACTGAAAATATGGCCTCAACAGCCCCTGCCGCACCCAGTAAATGGCCTGTCATTGATTTTGTAGAGCTGACAGGGATTTTATATGCACCTTCTTTAAAAACCTCTTTGATGGCAAGCGTTTCTGTATAATCGTTCAATTCGGTAGATGTTCCATGCGCATTGATGTAATTCACCTCTTCAGGCATTGTGTTGGCATCTTTCAACGCCATCTTGATACAACGGGTAAAACCCTCTCCGTCCGGACATGGTGCCGTTATGTGATACGCATCGCCGTTATATCCATAGCCTGCTATCTCTGCATATATCTTTGCGCCTCTTCTCTTTGCATGTTCAAACTCTTCCATAACTATGATCCCACAGCCCTCGGACACGACAAAACCGTCCCTATCCTTTTCAAATGGGCGTGACGCCTTTTCAGGCGCATCGTTTCTCGTCGAAAGGGCCTTCATCGCATTAAAACCACCGACGGTCAGAGGGGTGAGGTTAGCCTCTGTGCCGCCTGCCACCATTACATCGGCATCTCCATACTGGATAATCCTAAAGGACTCACCGATTGAATGTGCACCTGTTGCACATGCCGTCACAATGCACAGATTAGGGCCTTTTATTCCATACTGGATCGCTATGTGGCCCGGCGCTTCGTTCGCAATAAGCATCGGTATAAAAAAGGGAGAGATCCTTCCTGGTCCCCTCTCCAAAAGGATGCTGTGGTATTTTTCGAGTGTTGGAAGACCGCCAAGTCCTGTTCCTACGACAACTCCCACTCGCTCTGGATCTTCTTTGCCCATATCAAGACCGGAGTCTTCGATTGCTATCTTTGATGCTGCAAGGGCATATTGGATAAAAAGGTCTATTCTTTTAATCTCTTTTGGAGAAATAAAGTCCTCTGCCCTGAAATCCTTGACCTCACCAGCAAATTTCGTATCGTGCCGGGTAACATCAAACCTTGTTGTCGGCCCAATACCTGACTCACCGTTGAGAATCCTTTTCCATACGCTGTCTATCCCTACACCGAGAGGTGTAACAAGACCAACCCCTGTCACAACGACTCTTCTTTTCAATGCATCCACCTCTTAATTTATTTGTTCGCCAGATGTTCCTCAATATATTTTATCGCATCACCGACTGTTTCCATCTTTTCTGCATCCTCATCGGGTATTTCAATCCCGTATTCATCTTCAAGCGCCATGATAAGCTCAACGATATCAAGCGAATCGGCTCCAAGGTCATCGATAAATTTAGCCTCAGGGACTACTTCTGCTTCACTTACGCCAAGCTGGTCTACGATCATCTTTTTTACTTTTTCAGTTACTGTCATTGTCTTTCACCTCCTGATTTTTTAAAACCTCATTCAAATTTCTTCTTACAACAACAATCCAAAAATATATTTTCACAACCTATCTATCACATATACAAACCACCGTTAACATTTATCACCTCCCCTGTAATATAGCCTCCATAGTCCGAAACGAGGAAATATACCATATGGGCAATATCAAGCGGTTCGCCAAACCTCTTTAAAGGTATGGCTTTTAGCATTTCATCTTTTAATCGGTCATCTATTGCATCCGTCATCTTTGTCTTTATAAACCCAGGGGCAATCGCATTTACCCTGATGCCCCTCTCTCCGTATTCCTTTGCAATGGTTTTTGTAAAACCAATAATACCTGCCTTGCTTGCCGCATAATTCGCCTGGCCTGCATTGCCCATAACACCCGCAATAGAGGAAATATTTACGATAGAGCCGCCTGTTTTCAACATATGTCTTATAACAGATTTGGTGCAGTTAAATACACTTTTAAGGTTTACCTGTATAACCCTGTCCCAATCCTCTTCCTTCATCCTCAATAACAGCTTGTCAATAGTAATACCTGCATTATTTACCAGATTATTGATCCTTCCCATTCTTTTCAAGACATCTTCGACGCCAGACTCAACAGCACCGAGGTTTGATACGTCTACATGAAAAAAATCAGCGTTCACACCTTTTGAGCGCGCAACAGCAACCGCTTCAGATCCGTCAACCACGTCGAATATCGCTATGTTTCCTCCTTTCTCGGCAAGAAACTCGACAATACATCTACCTATACCCTGTGAACCACCTGTGACAATAGTAACGGTATCCTTCATGAAATAACTCTCCCGCCTAAAATTCCAAATCCTAAGCACCAAACACCAAGAAAACAATAAAGTCCTAAGAATAGACGATCCAAACACAAACTGTTCTTAAAGGTCAGTTTCATAGTATAACCCTTTTAACGGCTTCAATATCCTCAATTTCTTCAACATTGTAGCAAGGAATATCCGGTGTTATCCTCTTTATAAGATTCGAGAGGACCTTTTGCGGACCTACCTCCAGAAAAATCTCTACACCATCTTTTGCCATTCTCTTAACGCATTGTTCCCACAAAACCGGTGAAAACATCTGTCTGTACAGCTTATCCTCTATATTGTCCTTATTCTGCTCCGGAGTAGCATCAACATTGCAAACAACAGGTATAAGCATATCCTTTTTTGAAATTTTGCTCAATTCTACTTTTAATTTATCTGCCGCACCCATCATAAGCGGACTATGAAAAGGACCGGATACATTCAAGAAAACGGCTTTTTTGTATCCAATGCCTTTCAATCTTTCCACGCCCTCTTTGAGGGCATCGATATCCCCAGACAGAACAACCTGTTCTGAAGAATTAAGATTAGCTGGTACAGCAACATAATCACCATGAGAAATTTCTTTTAGCACAGGCTCGACCTTATCCATCACAGCGCCAATCAGGGCAACCATCCCGCCCTTGCATTTGGGACAGGCATCCTCCATAAGAAGACCCCTTTTTCTGGTTATTTTAAGGGCATCTTCATACGAAAAAAATCCGCTTGACAGTAAAGCAGTATATTCACCAAGACTATGTCCGGCTAAAAGATATGGCTTAATGCCTGTTTCTTTTTCAAGTACATACCAAACAGCATAACTTATCATAAGCAGTGAAGGCTGGGTATTATAAGTCTGCCTCAGCTCATCCTCAGGACCTTCAAAACATAGTTTTGTAATGGGAAAACCAAGCGTTTCATCGGCTGTTTTAAAAAGCGACTTAACACCTTCAAAGCTCTCATAAAGCCTCTTTCCCATTCCCACTCTCTGTGAACCCTGACCGGGAAAAACAACACCAATTTTTTTCATCTAACTCTCCGTATGTTATATGAGTCTTCTATCTTGACCTCAAATGAGAATTCAAAATTCAAAACCCAAAACTGATTTCATTTCTTTTTCTTCGATGCCGCCTCTTTAATAAGTTCAAGACCTATCACATTCCTCTGAATCTGGTTAGTGCCTTCGTAAATCTGCAATATCTTTGCATCCCTCATCATCTTTTCAACAGGATATTCCTTCATGTACCCATAACCGCCGAAAATCTGTATTGCATCTATGGTTACCTTTATGGCAATATCACTCGGAAAGACCTTCGCCATTGCTGAATATTTCGAAAAATCTTTTGGGTTGCTATCGATGTATCTCGCAACTGAATACACAAGAGAACGTGCAGCCTCTACCTGCATCGCCATATCCGCAAGCATATGCTGAATTGCCTGAAATGAGATGATTTTTCTATCGAACTGCTCTCTTTCCCGCGCATAACTGACTGCTGCTTCGAGCGCACCCTGGGCTACACCGACCGCCTGGGCTCCGATACCTGGTCTTGTTCTGTCAAACGTCCTCATGACAAGGATGAAGCCCAACCCTTCCCTACCTATAACATTTTCTTTAGGGACCTTACAATCCTGAAACACAAGCTCTCTTGTCGCTGAAGCCCTTATACCGAGCTTGTTCTCCTTTTTTCCGAACGTAAACCCTTCCATGCCTTTCTCAACTATAAAAGCTGTTGCACCCCTTCCGCCCTTATTTTTGTCTGTCATTGCCACCACACTGTATATTTCAGCTTCTCCGCCGTTTGTAATCCACTGTTTTGTACCGTTGAGTATGTATTCATCCCCAACCCTTTTTGCCTCTGTTCTTATGCCCTGCGCATCGCTTCCAGCATTGGCTTCGGTTAGACCAAAGGCAGCAAGCTTCCTCCCGCTCGCTATTTCAGGAAGATACTTCTTCTTCTGTTCTTCTGAACCACCGATAAGGATAGGATAGGCACCAAGAAGACTGGCTGCATAGCTCACCGAAACACCAAGACACGCCCTGCTCAATTCTTCCACTGCAATACAATTCTCGAAGGTTCCTCCACCGATTCCACCGTATTCTTCTGGTATGCTAACGCCAAAAAGGCCTGTTTCAGCACATGCCCTCATGATACTCCAAGGGAACTCCTGCTTTTCGTCGAGTTCCGCCCTTATCGGGACAACCTTTTCTTCTGCGATTCTACGTGCCAACATCTGAATATGTTTTTGTTCGTCCGTTAAGAAATAATCCATTTCATTTCTCCTTTATCCTCTGAAGTAACTGAAAGCCTTGCATCTTCTCTTTGATGGAATCATTTAGTCCTTTTTCTACAAAACCTTTCGCCATACCGATCGCATTTTTTATTGCCTTCTCGTCTGACCTACCGTGACAAATAACACATACACCGTCGACACCGAGTAAAGGCGCCCCGCCGTATTCTGAAAAATCAATACGCCGCTTGAGTTCTTTAAACACATCTTTCAAAAAAAAATAACCGATCTTACTTTTCAAACCCTTACCGATATTTTCTTTGAAAAACGTCATTAAGACTTCCGCCACACCTTCGCTTACCTTCAAGGCTACATTACCTACAAATCCATCTGTCACGACAACATCAACGTTCCCTTTATACATATCCATGCCTTCAACGTATCCAACATAGTTTAAACCAAGGCCCTTCACGATGACGTGAGCCTCCCTCGTCAAATCATTTCCCTTGGTCACCTCCGATGCATTGCTCAATATCCCTATGCGAGGTGCATCGATTCCGAGGACACTTCTTGCAAACGCATCGCCCATGACAGCAAATTGGGCAAGGTGTGCGGGCTTGCAGTCAACATTCCCCCCCGCATCGAGGAGTATAGATATACCACCCTTCACATTTGGGTTTAATGTTGCTATCGCAGGCCTTTCAACAAACTGAAACCTTCCGAGCGTAAATATGGCAAAGGCCATCGCCGCCCCTGAATTGCCTGCTGTTACAACACCCTGTACCTTATCCTCCCTGAGTAATTCAAATGCCTTGTTCATGGAAGAATCCCTCTTCTTTCTTAGTGCAACCGAAGGAGATTCATCCATGTCGACATTGTCCGACGTATGGACAATCTCAATTCCGCTTGGATTGGCCATTAAGGGCTTCATAACGCCTTCATTGCCAAGAAGGACTATATCAGCCAAGCCCTCCTTGTAAGCAAGTTCCGCCCCTTTCACAATAGCATGGGGAGCATAATCCCCTCCCATTCCATCAACCGCAATTTTCACCATTGATGTTATAATTCTTCTACGTTAAGATACTTTTTACCCTTATAATAACCACATTTCGGACAGACAATATGCGGCAATTTTGGCTCTTTACAATTAGGGCATAGACCTACATTAACAGGTTCAGCTTTATAATGTGTTCTTCTTTTATCCCTTTTTGACTGAGACGTTTTTCTTTTTGGAACTGCCATGGCTATCTCCTTGAAGTACTAAAAAAGATTTTAACTTCTCACCGAGAGGTGTTTCCTGTTTCTTATCACAGCTACATGTTTCATAGTTTCTGTTTTTCCCGCACAAATCACAAAGCCCCTTGCAGTCTTCCCTGCACAGCGGCTTCATAGGTATATTCAACAACACCTCTTCATACACAAGAGGGTTTAGATCGATCTCATTGTTCTCAAAAAAATATACATCGAGGTCTTCCCCTTTTAATTCAATCTCGTCCTCGACTTGCACACCGCTTTTCTGCGTTATGTTGATATCCAAATATGACTGAACATGGTACATAAATTCATCTAAACATCTACTGCACAAAAGGGATAGATCGCTTGAAACGGTTCCCACAAGTCGTATCCCATCTTCAAATCTTTTTACATGGAGTTCATATCCGATAGGGGAAATTAACGAAAAATCTTCTTCTCCGGCACTTTTATACTGTGAACCGTCTATCTCTCCTGTCAGCACAACACCATCTTCTATCTCTAAAAACTTAATAATCATTTTTCCCTTTTTTTTAAGTCTGATAATATAATTGACTTACCTTTTCTTGTCAAGGAAATTAACTACCTGTAAACGTTACAATTTCCAATGCAGACGGCAAAAAACAGCAAAATCGCTTCACGATTGACGGTTGATAGTTCGAGGCACAGAATGAAAAACAACACCTCTTTTAAAACAGTGTTTCGGGGCTCCCGCATCCTTTATCATTATGCTAACATATTGTATTAATTAGATTATTATCAACTGGTATGTATACAACCTTATGTCTGTCCTTTTCACCCCTGAGGATTTTTATCTCCGATTTCCTTACCCCGAAAATGTCAGACAGAAATTCTATCAGTTCTTCGTTTGCTTTGCCATCACGTGGCATAGATATAAGTTTTACCTTAAATAAAGAGCCTTCACGCACCAACTCTCTTTTTTTTGCATTCGCAATAACTTTTATCTCGATATTCATTCTTCAAACCATATATTCACAGGTTATGGGTGATCGCCCTTCACAAAATGTTCAACCGCGTCCATATAAGAAGTAAGTCCGCGCATCATAAGGTCATTATGGCCAGCCTGTGGAATAAAGAGCGACTTTTTGCTACGTGAAGACGAAAGTCCATATAGCGTTCTGCCTTCGTCCACAGGAATAATCTCATCCCACTCCCCATGTATAATCAAGGTAGGTATGGCAACTTGTTTGATTTTCAAATCATTTCCAAATCCGATGGGATTTTCTATTTCTTTTAAGAGACTCGACGCAGCAAGACGCATGAATTGATTACGCGCGCTCGCAAAACCGCTTTCTACAATCAGTCCTTCTAACTGACTCTGGTAATGATACGCAACCTCAATAGCAGGTGCGCTACCCAATGACCTACCCATTACAAACAGTTTACCTGTAAAACCCCTATCACGAAGAAACACTGCGAAACCGTGAAAAATAGGGTGTGAGTCATTGATCATGTTGCTGCATGTAGGACTGCCATTGCTCATGCCATATCCGCGATAATCAGCAACAAAAAGGTTAATGCCTCTTTCGCCATAAACAGGCGCCACATAATCATAATCAGGGGCGGTTTCTCCGTTGCCATGAAAATAAAGGATATTCGGAGCATCGGTTTCTGCTGGATAAAACCTGCATACAATAAAGGCGTCATCCTCCACTTCTATTGTGTGATTTATCGCCTTTGGAGATTCAGAATCCTCAGCAAATTCACGACGTGGGAAAAACAGCCGGTATAGAATATCCGGGCGATCCATCTGTCTGGTACCTTCTTTGAAATCGATCATCTTGCACACTCCATCATTCAAAATGCCATCAAGATAAAAATGCCATTCTATTCTCTGTTTTAATAAGTTATTATCCATTATGATGTCAAGAAGACTTTTAGGTATAATCCTCATATGCTTCACCACATGAGAAGAGTTGTATCAAATCTGAGAAAAAAGCACAGAAAACATCATGTTCCATTGGTTACCGCATTACAACCCACACAATTACTGCAAATCGCCCAAATATGTTGACAATCTCCAGGCTATAATTGTATTCATTTGATACGAAGGATGTCTTTAATCAAGGGCGTTTAAGTATGAGTAAAATCGATGTATTATATTTTTCAGCGATATTTTTTAACAGGTCTTTAAAGATATAATATCAAAAGGGGGAATTTTGGGCTTATTGATCTTTGCCTTAATAATAATAGCACTGGTGGCTGCCTTTTCACTCCAAAATGCGGCACCGGTAACGATCTCTTTTTTATTTTGGAATTTCCAGGCATCCCTTGCAATAGTAATATTTATTTCGGTTTTAATCGGTGCCATAATCGCCACAATCATAGCATTCTGGGTTAAGCTAAGCAAAAAAGAACAAAAAAACTAAATTAGATGCAGTCAAAACTCTTCTATTTCTGAAGGCAAACCGACGGTTGCCATATAAATCACTGTTTCCCCGGTTCCATCCACTCCAACTATCTTATTCACAAGGTCATCATAAAACGCACCGATTGCACACACCCCAAGCCCAAGGCTCTCCGCTGCAAGGTATAGATTTTGACATATATGTCCCGCATCAAGATAAATATATCTGTATGTCCGCTCACGATATTTCCACTTATCTCTGGCAATGATTGCAGACCATATAAATGTAACCTGCGACAAAGCAACTATATCCTGTTCAAGCGCCGCAAAAGCAAGGTCTTTTGATTTATCGCCTTTTCCTATAAATTCAAGGTCAAACACGCCAGGTCTAAAATGATAAATACCAGGTTCGAGCCCATCGACTAACCTGACCGACAGATATGTCTCTACAGGATACAAACCTCCAGCTGAAGGTGCAGTTCTGAAAAGCACACTGCCCCATCTTGCCGTAACGCCTTGCGTTGACCATAAAAGAGACGATAACTGTTGTAAAGTAAGTGCCCTATCGGTTTTATAATTTCTCCTCGACCTTCTTTTTTGAAGCACATTCCATATATCAGGATTGCCTGTCGGTTCGGGTCTTGGGAGTTTTATTCTTGTTATGCATTGTTCATAATGTTTATACTGCTCCGCAATCTCCGGCCAATCCAATGTATAACCACCCATCCTTCCAGGTACATATTTTGTCTCTTCTTGAAACCTCTGTCCTATTCCTGAATATTTTTCATCTTTGTCTATGCTTTTCATTTTTGGGCACCTCTCTGCCGATTTATCTGATAGAAAATATCTTACAGCGTTACTAATCAGTCCATAAGGACTTACAAACCCCTTAAAAACAAATCTAAAATATTTCGTTTTTTTATCCGATAAGAACAGTATTCGTATGGTTGAAATACCTCTCCACCCCACTTCTCTTTGAAAAATGCCACACCTTTATTGATACCAAGCCCAAGATTGACAAAATTCTTCCCTTTCCTTTCTGCGAGACTAATAAGCTCCATCAAAAGCAGATCCGACACGCCTGGTACAATGTATCGATAATCAATAACATTAAACATATAAAAGGCATATTTTTCAGCGGCCAATTCGGCGACATCAAAGGCAATCAATCTGCCGTTAGCGTCTCTTGCGTTTATTAAGCAGGCAGTTTTGGATTTTGAAACATATGTGGGGATCATATTGAAAATGTATTCAGTTTCGCTATTCACATCGTGTTCATTGAGAAATATCGATATGAGTCTTTTATGCTCATCGCTTAAAATATTTGAGTGTTCTATGCTTACCTCGCACGATGCGCGCCTTATCATGTTCTTCACCTTATTTGGAATTATCAGATCTGACAGTTTTATTCTGTAGTAACTGTCGGAGGCATAACCGCATCTTTCACCATCGTACAGATCGCATGTTGGCGCAATGACATCAAGCCTCATGGGTTTTAACGTTTTGACGGCGTTTTCAAGAATCCTTTTTATATTTTCTTTTTCAAATGAACCTTCGAGTGGGTATCCTATGAAAATCAGGACGCTTTCCTTTTTATAGCACAGACAGGTATCGAACAAATAAGGCTCACCGTTTGACATTGTGCTTCCATAATCCAATACATGCTCCGGCAGATATGCATTTGCATTTATATAATTTATATCGCTTTCAGTTATCATATCAGGCATTGTGACACATTATAGCCTTTTTCTTCAAGCATCCGCACAATACCACCTATATGCGTTGTGCCTACAAATACACCCGTGCTGCCTCTTTCAACATACGGCATCATCCTTTTAAACAACTTCGGATCCCTTTTTTCTATGATCGATTCACATCTCGTCGGAAAACATGCCGTTTCCCGTATCATTGATTCATAATCACCTTTCAGATAATATTTCGCGTGACGTTTTGCAAAATATTCCCATCTTTTTGCACAGTTAAAAAAGGCTATTATCCTTTCAAGCGGAATCCCGTTTAATGCGGCAATCTGTTCTTCAATGGTTTCGAGGTAAGAAATTTCCTTTCCCATCCTTTTTGCAATATCATGTGCCTCAAGGTCAACGGAGTATGACCAACCTCTTTTATTAAGGAAATAAGACCATATCTTGAAAAACGCCATCCAGGCTTTCAACCCATCGATCTCTTTTTTAAGTATATCCTCGGTTTTTTTATGAAACAGGTCTAAAAAAGGCATAGATGAATTCAAAAGGGATGCGCCAAGCTCTTCGTTTAAAAAGGCAATAACCTCGGAAGACAACTCATCGTATAACGACGGCAAAACACCCTTTTCCGCTGCATCCTGTCTCACCGTATCCATATTCGACTCATCGAGCGGCCCTTCAAACAAAACAATATCGATTTTCTCGAACAATCGTCGGAGAGATGTTTTCAAGCTGTAAGGGAAAAAATGCGCCGTCCCAACAAGAAAACTCACCTTTTCATCTTTTGTTATCTTCCAAATCATTTTTAACGTCTTTTCTCTTGAAGCAAAAAAGACCATATTTAATCCTCTTTTCTCACAACTTCGATCCGATGGAGTCCATAAATGTCAAAATACGAGAGAGCCTCCTTCTGTATTCACAAGATTCATAGCGCAGATATGGAATACCACCCCATTTTTTCTTAAATCTGGTAATGCCGCTGTTTACGCCAAGACCTAAGTTTATGTAATCCTTCATCTGCTCTCTCGCAATCTTGATCATCTCATAAAAAAGCACGTCAGAGGCATGCGAGATATAATGCTTTCTTGAATAACAGCCCAGTAGATATGTAATAAAGCGTTTGGCTGCAAGCTCCAAAATGTAAAATGCAACGAGCCTTCCTTCGCTGTCTTTGGCATTCAGAATGACAGCGGTATCAGATTTTTCCACGTAATCCGGCATACCCAAATATAGTTTTTCTATACGTTCGCCCGGTTTCACGCGCTCAAGCATCTCATCTATAAGCATCGAATGACTTTCATCCGTCGTATGCACCCTCTCAACCGTTAAAATCTCCAACGCCTTTTCAACCTCCCTTCTCAATGAACCCTTCACGGATAATGTTTCAAGGGGAAGGATGAAGTATTCATCCGATGACCTGTCGATAGAGCCTTTTAAATAGACGTCGGGCAATTGAGGCGCAGCCATACGAAAATATTCGCAAGATATAGATTTCATGAGCGATTTTACAAATCTTTCAAAATGGTTCAAAGAGAATGCCCCTTTTAATGGATAACCAATGATGATCGCAAGGTTGTCTTTTATGAAGTAAATGTATTCACCTGCGAGGAAAGGTTCACCTTTTGACAGGATGGTCATAAGGCTCACAATATGTTCAGGGATATAAGCATTCTCAAGAATATATGCTTCTTCAACGTGTGTTAACATCTTGCCTTCTTCTGACCTCTTTTATTGGTTTTAACGCCTTGGGTCAATCTGTTCGGCTTTACACACTTCTCTTTATTATTGAAGATGTTAAATGATACAGACGCAGAAATCAAGCACGAAACACTTAAAAGAACTCCTTGCAAAACCTACAATAGCGTTTACTATAAAAAGTTACTATGCTATAGTGAATGGACGACACAAGCAAAAAATGGATGAGAAAAGAAAAATAGGTTTTTTTGTCTTATTTATCTTCATTGTGATATGTTTCTGCAGTAGTGCCTATGCCGTAGATCCCGATGTTCAGAAAAAGAACTGGCTGCTCGGGGTAATATTTAAGCTTCAAACAATGAAAGATAAAGCGGAAGAAGATATTAAAAAATATGACCTCGAAATACAAAAATCTCGAAACACAATACAAAAATCAGAATACATCATTAAACAGGCAAAAGAGAAAAATAACACTCAGGCTGAAATGATTGCCCGTCAGGCATCGCAGAAGGCCCATGAAGCGCTTGCAAAGAACACGGAATTGAAAAAATTGTCCGAACTTAAGAAAAATAGGGTTGAAAATGCCCTTGCATACATAAAATCAGGGGACAAAAATCCTGAAGCCATGATAGAACAGGTTGAGCTTAAGGATAATAAACAGGAGTGGACAAAAAGACAAAAAGAGATTATCGAGAAACGGCTTGCCGAAACAAATCCCTATATTGAACCTATGTATGCATCGCTAAAGGTCAACGCCCCGCCCCCTCTGCCCCCCAGGAAGTATGACGAACTGAAACCCGGTGATGTGCTGCTTATCAATCCAGAGGAGAAAGAAGGCGGCTCCCTTTGGAAAAGGATCAAGGATAACGCCAGGGATAGCGCCTTCTGGATTAATACAGGCGACAGGATTTCTTCTTTATCTTCGTCGCCGGCATCTCATACGGTTCTCTATCTTAAAGAAGTCAATGGTAAAAAGCTGTTTTTAGATCATACGCTGGAAAAAGGATCCCACGTTATAAGCGAAGACGAATTCCGCAAAGTTTACGGCCATAGAGATGCACTGGTTGCCCAACCTGTTAAGGAAGTGGATACTGCAAAAATCTGGGAAGCAGCAAAAGAACTATCAAAGAGGGAAGCGCAAATCAAAATGAAAAAGTCCGATAATATTTACGTGGATCAGAGCGGTTATGGCCTTTTCGGAAATGACAGTATGGTATGCTCCGAAGCCTCCCGCTGGGCGCTTGTAAATTCCGGTCTCAAGATTCCCGAATCAGCTTCTCCTTTGAAGAGGATGCTTGGTATACATTACGGTCCTGCAAACTTTTTCAGCGATGATAAGAATTTCATAATTACGCCTCTATACGCACCCACTCAATAAAGGCGGTAAAAAGTTTTAATCGGACTTATAAAAACAACACATTATTATATGCAAGCCATAGAACCTTATACCTTATTATGAAAAGTGAAATGCATAGCCATTTTTTATGTCTTATGTTTCTTTTCCCTGTATTTTTTTCTGCGCAAAACACAGTAGCGGAAGAGCCGGCCCTACTTAATGAAAAACCACCACAAAAGAAATCTTTTGAGCAGGTGACGGTCAGAAATTTTTTCTCCTGCGAAGTTCCAGTAGATTGGTACAAAGACACTACATATTTCGGACTGACACAGGAAGAAAAAAAGGTATACGGGTTCTCACTATCGGGACCCTATGCGGGTGATATATCCACCAGGATATCGGTCTATTATTATGCAGAAGGGAACCTGTTCTACAAATCTATAGACCGCTATATCAGTACGTTCTCGCAGCCGGTAGCCCTTGAAGGTAGCAAATACGATCAAATAACGACCTTGACGGTGTCGGGAAGGGAAGCTAAAATCTTTGAACGCACTAAGAATGAATATGTGCCGGTCAACAACATCATCAAACCATCCGATAAACCGGCAAAAAATGATCCGAGGGTTTACGAAAAGCGTGAGATGATGGCAAGGCCAGTGCCTGTGAGAGAACGTTTCATTGTAATTTCCGCAGAATCCGGCTTCTATGCACTGCGCTACACTGCCCAGGCGGATAGATATAAGGAGTTTCTGCCCGTTTTTGAAAGGGTGGCGGCATCGTTTAAAGCGATGGAATAAAATTTAGTATTGTTAAAAGAAAATGAGCGATATAAAACATCAGACAAAAAAAGAACTTCGACAGCTTCCTCTCATTCTTTGCAAACTGACCGGCGGGATCACCGCTGTTATTGGCTTTACCTATTTTGTGTTAGTTTCGACACGAAAACCAGGTGTATTACCAAAAGATCTAATGTTGCCGCTACTAGTGGCTCTGGCGGGCATTGCTGTTTTTTTGCTTTCAAACAAAATGCTGACAAGGTATTCAATCAACATTTCACAGGAAACACAGCCAGCAGAAAGAAACCGCATGAGCATTCTGTCATGGACACTCCTACTTTTCTTTTCGGCGATCTTTCTGGCATGGGTCTATTTTATGACCAGATAAAACAAGTTATACTATGAGGTAATGATGTCGGATTCGAAATTATTAAAGCATTCAACCTTAATCGCTGCAGCACTTTTTTTGATCTTATCGGCAATGTATATACCAACGCCAATAGCTGAAGCCCAAACATTGGACTGTGATGGAACTGCAAAAGCCTATGCCAAACAAGGGATTCCGTGCACATGCAAAAATGGGGTAATAACATGCAGTAAATCTTCAAGTGGTTCATATACATCATCTCCGAAAAAGAAAGGTCTTTCCAGTTCAAATAAAATGAAGCTACAGATGCTTCAGGGCGTAATGGACGGTTTCGCCAATGCATTCACTCAGTGGTTAAATTCACCGGCGAAATCAGGTCCTACCCCAGAAGAAATCGCGGCAGCCCAGGAGCGTGCCAAGGCTGAATGGCAGGCAAAGGTGCAAAAAGAAATAGATATAATGGAGTCTCAATACAAAGAAATGGAACGGCAAAAGACCAATGAAAGTAAAAACAGGCTGCTCGCCGGAATGAAGGGTACAGGCAAGACTTCTTCCGGCCATTCCTCACAAGCTATGGAGCAATTGCAGATAGTTCAATGCAAATCCTATTGGGAAAAAAGGGCTGTCGAGGCATCTTTAAATAGCGATGATAAAAGCGCCTCAATTTTTTATCGGTATGCCGAAAAACCTGACACCTTTGCCATGGCTGAATGCGCAAAGGCAATGCCACAACCCCCCGAACCGCCAACTCCAAACGAATTTCGCGCAGAACTTTTTGAAACGGTAATCGATGAACTGAACCTGAGATTTCCGATGCTCGAGCAGGCTAAACAGAAGCAGGAAGAAATCGCAGGCCGATTTAACGAAATTCAGAAAAAGGTTGACGAATTAAAGACAAAAAATATGCAGGCTGCCACCCCAGAAGAAAAAAAGGAGTCATACGACCTAATGATTGCAGCCCTGAAAGAATTGGAGGATGCTACCGCTCAAAAAAAGGAAGCAGATGCAGGAGTAATAAAGCTCGAGATGGAGATCAGCGCATTAAATGAAGTCGGAAAAATGGCACACGCTGCAAAATAAAACATTTAATAGATTTAAAAAGGAGAAATGAACGATGAAAAATAGGATTCAAGGTATTTTGCTGATATCAATCATATGTTTGTTCGTAGCCCTGCCGGCCTTGGGCGAACAGGATATCCCTGAAGCAGCCAAAAAACACTTCCAGGCAGGTATTGCACTCATTGAAAAGGCTGAAAAACCGTCTGATTTTCTTGCTGCAATGACCGAATTTGAGGCGTCGGCGGCTATTGCACCCATGTGGCCGGATATACATTACAATATGGCTATGCTTGCCGCGGAAACGGATAAACCCGCAAAAGCCATCAAAGAATACCAGATGTATTTGACGTTGTCCCCAAAGTCTCAGGACCGTCCTAAGATCGAAGGCGAGATAGCCCGTATGAAAGAAATTATAATGCGTAAAAGAAAAATAGGTTTACCGGGTGTAAAATTTGCTTCAATGAAAGACGGTATTGCGGTTCTCGAGGTTTACCCTGGAGCCAAGATAACCAAAACGCTTGTGCCTCTCAGGAAAGGTCACAAGATCGTTGCGGTGGACAATACCTCTGTTGTCGGTATGAACCTTGACGATTTCTTCAAAACTATCGAGAAAAGCACGCAGGATAAAAAGCTTGCTGCAACCTCGCAAAGGCTTTATGCACGGGGCTCGAAAGGCGACAGGACTCCTGGAGAACTGGTTATGCTGAGAGTAAAATATCCGTCTATGGAAGGGGAAAGTTTAATTCCATGCAAAAAGGACATGTTCCGTTCACGCATAATCGAGATTGAAGAGGACGAGTTTGAGACTGAAGTCATCAAGGAAGCACTACCTGTGGTGGTTACTTTCTGGAACAGCGACTGTGAGCCCTGCAAAGAATCCATCCCCGTTATCGAGGAGGAAAGCGACAAGTTTGCCAGCAAGGTTAAGTTTGTCAACGTAAATGTGGACGAAAACAAAACGCTCGCAAAGAAGTTGGAAATTAAAGGGGTTCCAACTATAATTGTCTACAAGATGGGAACGATCGCATCAAAAAATACTGGAAAACTCGAACGCAGCAAATTGTCAGACATTATAAGAATTGCATCGGAATAATTCATCTTAGTTTTTTTGCCGTATATGACGATTTAAAAAAATACTGTTGCATTCAAATAAATGTTCGTGATAAGAAAAATGGCGTAATACATTGAATTCAGCCTTCAAGGGAATGGAAGTGAGAATCTTCCGCTGTCCCGCAACTGTGATGGGCTTTAAGGCAAAACACAGGCAAATGCCGGCCACTGTTTCTTAAAATGGAACGGGAAGGCGTGTGAGCCACATCCCTAAGTCAGGAAACCTTGGGTTGAATCTTTTGCTTAATCCTTACGAGGCATAGGGAGGTGCACTATGAAGTCAGAAACATCCTGATACACTCTTTTTCATCATCTTAAAAAATATTTCCAACAAACACACATGATGAAAGGAGTAGAAATGCTTATCACCAACACATTGACAATTTGCTTTATTTTGTTGTTTTTCGCACCCTTTCTGGCAATTGCCCAGCAGGGTCCATATAAGCTCGACGATATAGTCGTAACTGCTTCAAGGGTAGCAACACCTCTTGCAGACGCCCCTGCAAATGTCTCTATAATCACCAGTAAAGACATTGAAGAGATGGGGGCAACAAGCATCACCGATATATTCAAACAAGAACCAGGGGTATTTACTACAAATCTTCTCAACAATCCCAAGCAATCGCAGGTAGATATTCGCGGCTCAGGTGAAACAGCACCGTCGAACGTGCTATTTCTCGTAGACGGCAGAAGGATAAACAGCATCGATATGTCAGGTGCCGATCTTTCACAGATATCACTCGATATGATTGAAAGAGTCGAGATATACCGGGGACCTGCAACTGTACTGTTCGGCGACAATGCCATCACAGGGGTTATCAATTTCATCCTGAAAAAAGGAGAAGGAAAACCTAAAGTAAAAGCAGGCATTATGGCGGGCAGTGACGGCATGTTTGCACCAAAACTGAGTGTATCTGGAAAACAGGATAAACTCGCCTACTACTTACTTGCCTCATCATATGATACAGACGGTTACAGGCACAACAATGCCCTTCATATGAAAGATGTCTTTGGCAGTTTCATCTTCGACGCCTTCAAATATCTCTCGATCTCTCTGAAAATAGGCCATCACCGCGATGCGTATGGTATGCCTGGTACATTTTCATTCGCTGACCTTACTACAGGTAAATACGGCAGAACGGACTCTAAAACACCATATGATTCAGCAAATACAGAAGATAATTTCGTTGACCTCGGCACAGATATAAGGATTGGGGACGACATCACCTTTTCTGTCAACGGTTCTTATAGACTGCGCCACAATAGTTTCGCCTATACATCATCAAACTGGTACTCGATGAGGACATTTGAAACATACGGTGTTACGCCTAAAATATCCGTAAACACTCCATTTTTTGGCATCAAAAATACACTTGTGGCCGGTTTCGATTACTACAGATATCCTACAAACAGCTCTGACTTTTCCCCTGGTTTATGGGCAACTGACTCGACAACCAAGATAAATAAAACCGATTATGCCTTCTATATCAACGATGAAATCTCACCTTTCAAAAACCTTTTCTTTAATCTCGGTTACAGAACGCAGAAATCTTTCTGGGATATCAAATATACAGATAATTTGGGCGTCATAGCCCCGGTGGATGACACGGTTAACGATAAAAATGATGCGTTCAGGATATCCGCTAACTACCTCATAGGTAAAAACGGTAATGTTTTCATAACATACGCAAAGGGTTTCAGAACGCCCGCAACAGACGAGCTGTTCAATATTTTTGCCGTTCCACCGATCAACCAAAACTTAAAGACACAGCAGGCAAAGGAGATTGACACAGGCATAAGGTACAATATCACCGATTGGATAGGCGGCAGCCTCACCTATTTTAAGTCAAAGACTGATAACGAAATCTATTACGATCCCTTTACCTTTACAAACGGCAACTACGACAAAACAAAAAGGGAAGGCATCGAGGCAGCGGTCTATCTGAACCTCATGAAGGGTTTGAGCCTGAACCTCTTATATTCATATACCGATGCAAGGTTCGATGGAGGCGCTTACGATGGAAACAACATACCGCTTGTGCCAAAAAACAAGTTCTCAAGCAAGCTGACCTATATATGGAACGATTTAACCACAAACGTAATCCTTACATACTTCGGAAACCGATATATGATTAGCGACCAGAAAAATCAACTTCCCGCACTTCCAGGAGTAACAACCCTCGATGTAAACATGAAATATATGCTCAAGGGATTCGAAGCGATTTTCGGTGTAAAAAACATAACAGCCAAACAATACAGTGAATACGGTGTGGCCAGTTACCCGTTCGGTCAGCCCCCAACAGGCAACTTCTATCCGTCTCCAAAGAGGCAGTTTTTCTTCGGACTGTCATATACTTACTGAAAGCGAGGCTAAGACTACATGTAACGGATACAAAAATGCTCGTCAAAAGAGGTAAAACATGGATATATTTACATCAGGCATAGAAAATGGTTTTGATAAATGGCGTAGAAAATTGTAGAAAATGTAACGATATGACAGTCATAGAACTTTTTGAAAAAAGACAAATCATTCAGCCTATTAAAAAGATATATGTTTTAATAATATGTCTTTTCGTGATTGTCACCACAGGTTTAATGTCAGCAAGTATGGCATTTGGCAGCCCTTCCGATAAACTCGGCATCGTATCGCTCAGCCCGGTGATTACGGAAGGGCTTTATCTTCTCGGGATGGGAGACAACATTATCGGTGTTACCATATATTGCCAAAACCCACCCCAGGCAAGGTATAAACAAAAGGTCGGTGCGGTGGTAGATGTAAACGTAGAAAAGATTGTCAGTCTTAAACCTGACATCGTATTCGCTATGAGCCATACAAACTCGAAGGACATCAAAAAGCTAAGAGATACGGGCATCAATGTAATTACATTTGATATTCCGAAGACATTTCAAAGACTTTGTGAAATATTCCTCGCACTGGGCAAAACGGTTGGAAAAGAGAAAGAGGCAACCCATATAGTCAACGCTTCAACAAAAAAGGTGTCCGACATCAGAAAAAAGACATCAAGATTGGAAAAACAAAAGGTTTTCATACAGATAGGCGCAAAACCACTTTTTGCTGCAACCGATGACTCTTTCGTTAACGATTACATTGAATTTTCTGGAGGTATAAATATCTTTAAAGATGCAGGTTCTGGTCTAATAAGCAGAGAAGAAGTGCTTAAAAAAAACCCAGATATAATCCTTATAGCTACTATGGGGATCGCAGGTGAAGACGAACAGAAAACATGGCATAAATACAACATGATCAATGCCGTGCGAAACAAAAAAATCTACCTCGTTGACCCCTACAGGATATGCAGCCCCACACCGGTGAGTTTTGCCGATTATCTTTCAAAAGAAATAGTTGGAAAAATCCAACCAGGAATAGCGAAATGAAGACAAATCATAAATGCGAATGGCGCATAGCGGACATTGGAATTTGCTTATGAACAGGACTTTCGAAATGGATGTTTTCAGATGAAAAACAGTTTACCCCGGTGGACGTTTTCAATCTTTATTTCTTTAGTTTTTCTCGTTGTGGCAGGCGTTATATCGTTAAGCAGTGGCTCTGCAGGTATCCCTGCAAACAAGATCATATCCATATTACTTAACGGTAAGGGAACTTCTGAATACAGTATCCTCTTTGATATCCGATTGCCCCGCATCATTCTTGGCTTTGCCATAGGCGGTGCACTGAGTCTCGCAGGCGTTATATTGCAAGGAATGTTCCGCAACCCCCTCGTAGAGCCTTATACACTTGGCATTTCAGGAGGGGCAGCGCTTGGGGCGTCTTTATGTATAATCTTGAAGCTAAACCGGTTACTACCTGATATAGCCATGCCTCTTTCTGGTTTTATCGGTGCATTCCTCGTGATTTTGATGGTTTACCTGATCAATATAAGAAAGGGTATCTTCATGATACAAGGCTTATTGCTCACCGGTGTAATGATCAGCTTTATCTCGTCATCTCTGGTTATATTGATCCTCGCCATATCTCGAGCAGAAGATTTGCATGGCATCATCTTCTGGATTATGGGCTCGCTCGAAGAGCCGAATTGGGTATTGATATGGATAGCATTTTCAGCTTCGCTGGCATGCCTTGTATTATCTTATCTGTTTTGTCTTGATATGAACGCATTATCGTTGGGTGAAGAAGAGGCGATTCATCTTGGTATCGATGTCGAAAAAAAGAAAAAGCTATTCTTTTTTATCGCCTCAATGCTAACAGGTATCAGCGTATCAGTAACCGGTCTTATAGGTTTTGTAGGTTTAATCGTTCCTCATTTTATGAGAATGCTTGTTGGTTATGACCACAGGATACTGCTTCTATCATCGTTTTTGGCTGGTGCAGGTTTTTTAATCTTCTGTGATATGCTTGCAAGAACCGTCATTGCACCTATAGAGCTGCCCGTTGGTGTTATTACCGGCATAATCGGGGGAAGCATTTTTATTTATGCACTGAGCAAGAGGTCGCCTTTCTGAGACTATGTTAGAAATATCTGATTTATCATGTGGATACGGGACTAAGATTATTATCAACAAAATAAGCCTCCATATAGAAAAGGGTGAATTTATCGGTATAATAGGCCCTAATGGTTCCGGAAAAACAACGTTGCTCAAGGCTATAACACACCTCATAAAACCTAAAAACGGCAGGATCCTTCTCGAAGGCAGGGATTTACACAGTACAGACAAAAGAGAAATTGCAAAGAAAATGGCTGTGGTTTCACAAAACCTGCCCATAGTATCGATGACGGTAAAAGAGTTCGTATTGCTTGGAAGGACTCCCCATTATAAAACACTGCAACTTTTTGAAAACGAAAACGATATCGAAGTCGTCGAACACGCAATGATAATGACAGGCATAAAAAGGCTTCAGAACAACCTTATGTCGGAAATCAGCGGCGGCGAGATACAGCTTGCGTTAATTGCACGCGCCCTTGCACAGGAACCATGGATACTGCTTCTTGACGAGCCAACAGCACACCTCGATATTACACATCAGGTAAATATCCTGGATTTGATAAAAAGGCTTAACAAAGAATACCAGCTTACGGTTATCATAGTGCTTCACGACCTTAATCTGGCATCTGAATACTGTGATCGACTTGTACTCATGAACAATGGACAAGTAAGCAAAATGGGCACACCAGAAGAGGTTTTAAATTACGTTGACCTGGAAGAGGTTTATAAAACACTCGTCGTAGTGGAAAAAAACCCTTTGTCAAAAAAACCTTTCGTATTGATCGTACCTGAGGAGGTTAAAAAACATTGCAGAAGATAGTTCTAGTTTTGGGTGGTGCGAGAAGCGGAAAAAGCACATTCGCATTGAAAGAGGCATCCCTCTCTAATAATAAAAAGGCATTCGTTGCCACAGCAGAGTGTCTTGATGATGAAATGCGCATCAGAATAGAAAAGCACAAACTTGAAAGGGGAAATGACTGGACAACGTATGAGGAACCGCTCTACATATCGGAGCTAATCAAAAATATAGGCAAGACGTATGATGTGGTCCTGATCGACTGCATCACTATATGGCTGTCAAATATAATGCACGCAGGATTGAATGTTCAGAATGAGACAGAAAGGTTCATATCTGCAATAACTAATTCCTCACCTGCCCTGCTTTATATAGTCTCAAATGAGGTTGGTCTGGGCATAGTGCCAGAATCACCTCTGGCAAGGGCATACAGAGACAATCTCGGCTTCTTGAATCAACGTGTGGCAAATATTGCAGACGAAGTTTACCTCATGGTTGCAGGGATACCGCTAAAGGTAAAAGGCTGACAGCACATGTTCATAGCTCATGGCGGACATTGAACACAAAAAAGGTGGATAGCCGCAGGCTTTAGCCTGCGTAAAAGGAGATAGAGAGTTGAAAAACATCAGGATTGAGGCTGTAGATACTGGGTTATATGATATTGCAAGACAAAGGCTCGATACGCTAACCAAGCCAAAGGGTAGTCTTGGAAGGCTTGAGGAGTTTGCACAGCGTATAGTTGCAATAAAAGGTAATAAACCACCTTTATCGCTCGAAAAGAAGGCGATCTTCACGTTTGCCAGTGACCATGGGGTAGTTGAAGAAAACATATCGCTATATCCAAAAGAAGTAACCGAGCAGATGGTGTACAACTTTTTGAAAGGCGGAGCCGGAATAAATGTGCTTGCACGACACGTCGGCGCAGATGTAATAGTTATAGATATCGGGGTTGATTGTGATTTTCAAAATACTCCGGGGCTTTTAATAAAAAAGGTTGTCCGTTGCACTCGAAATATGAGAAAAGGACCTGCTATGACTAAAAATGAGTCAGAAAGGTGCATAGACACGGGGATAGATGTCGCTATTGAACATGCGAAAAAGGGATATACAATATTTGGAACAGGGGATATGGGCATAGGCAATACGACGGCATCGAGCGCCATTACGGCTGTCATGACCGGCAGACCAGTAGCTCAAGTAACAGGCAAGGGAACAGGCATCTCCGACCAAGCACTGAAGCATAAAATCAAGGTTATCGAAGAAGCCATCGCCATCAATGTACCTGATCCCAAAAATCCGTTAGATGTACTTTCAAAGGTAGGAGGCGCAGAGATAGGTGGTATAGCAGGTCTTATCATCGGTGCTGCATCTAGAAAAATCCCCATAGTTTTAGATGGTTTCATATCCACTGCCGGCGCTATGATTGCATATTCCATTGAGCCAAAGGTCAAAGACTATATGTTTGCCGCCCACAAATCTGTGGAGGTCGGACACAAAGCACTTCTCGATGCGATAGGTATTGAACCGATATTGGATTTGGGTTTAAGGCTCGGGGAAGGTACTGGCGCCGCCCTTGCAATGCACCTGATCGAAGCCGGTCTAAAAACATACACCGAGATGGCAACATTCGAGGAGGCAGGTGTATCAAATGAAAACAAATCCTAATCGAATTTGCTCATAGAAACTTGTTTTTGGTTAGGAATTTGGTTTTTGTTTTAAATTCAGGGTTTTTAAAAGGGGTATTTTTCAGGTGAAATATGTCCTGCTCGCTTTTCAATTCTTGACGATCATACCGATAAAAACAACATGGAGTATCTCTGAAAAAGACATAGCACGTTCAGCCATATTTTTCCCCATTGTCGGTGCATTTCAGGGGATGGTGCTTTCAATATCGTGTATTGTTCTCAATCTTTTTTTCTCTTCGAGCCTTACAGCCGGCATAATCATCTTGTTCTATGTGCTGCAAAACGGTGGCTTTCATCTGGATGGTCTTGCAGATACATGCGACGCCCTCTCTGTCAAATCAACTGGCATTAAAGCACATGACATTAAAAAAAGACTTAAGGTAATGGCAGACAGCGCCACCGGTGCAATCGGTGCAACTGCCATATGCCTTGACATTATTCTGAAATATCTTCTCATAAAAGAACTTTTTGTATCGACAAAACAGTTCAATCCATATCTAACTATTTTTCTGATACCGGTATTTTCAAAGTGGGCAATGGTATTTTCGATGTATCTCGGGAAAAGTGCCAAATCTGAAGGTCTGGGCAATTTATTTTCGGGAAACATCAAAACATTATGGCTCTTTATCGTAATTATTATTACATTTTCACTGTATGCAGCTTCATATCTTTTCATTTCATTTACATCGCAATTCATAAACCCCTTCTTCATTGACAATATTAAGACGCTATCAACTTTATTTATTGCCTCAATGATATGCATTTGTATAGTATGCTTTCTTTCTGTATCATTATTCACAAAAAGGTTTGGCGGGCTGACAGGAGATAATTTTGGAGCAATACACGAGTTTTCGGAATTAATATTTCCATTGATTATGCTTTTGTCGAAATAGAATTGATGATTTTTATTTTGTCGAGTTATAATAGAAAAGATTTTCTCGGCGGGAGCATCAAACATGTCTGATATTATAGAATATCCAAAAACCCATACAATCCTCGTTGTTGACGACTCTTCAGATAATATAATTCTAATGAGCAGATTACTAAAAGACCATTACAAAACCAAAATTGCAACAAACGGTGAAAAAGCCCTCAAAATAGCATCATCGGACGATCCCCCCGACCTGATACTGCTCGACGTCATGATGCCCGGAATGGATGGTTATGAGGTTTGTCAAGAATTAAAGAAAAATCCAAAAACAGCAAAGATACCCGTCATATTCCTCACCGCAAAGACAGACATCGAAGATGAAAAAAGGGGGTTTGAAGTAGGAGCTGTCGATTACATCACCAAACCAGTCAGCGCACCGATTTTGCTTGCAAGGGTAAAGACACACCTGTTATTGAAAGATTCGAGAGACTTTCTTATCGACAAGAATAAGTTTCTCGAACATGAAATTTACAGAAGAACCCAGGAGATTGTTGCCATCCAGGATGTCACTATCATCGCTATGGGTTCATTGGCCGAGACAAGGGACAGCGAAACAGGCAACCATATAAAACGAACCCAGAATTATGTAAAAATGCTTGCCATGAAACTAAAAAATAATCCGAGATTTAAACACATATTGACTAATGAAAATATAGAACTTCTTTATAAATCTGCGCCCTTACACGACATTGGAAAAGTTGGAGTGCCTGACCACATACTGCTAAAACCAGGAAAACTAACACCTAAAGAATTCGAGATTATGGAAAAACACACAGTTTTCGGAAGGGATGCGATCTTGGCGGCGGAAAGACGCCTCGAATCACCAACATCCTTCCTCACGTTTGCCAGAGAGATTGCCTATTCACATCAGGAAAAGTGGGACGGAAGCGGTTATCCAGAAGGCTTGACTGGCGATGACATTCCCATATCGGCTCGTCTTATGGCGGTCGCCGATGTCTATGATGCCTTGATTACCCGTCGTATATATAAGCCCGCATTTGCCCATGAGGAATCCGTTGACATCATAAAAAACGGCTATGCCGCACATTTTGACCCCGATATAGTAGACGCATTCATCGAAATAGAAAAAGACCTTTACGAGGTTGCAAAAAAGTTCAAAAAAGAATCAGAATTAAAATAACCGACCACCCATCGCGACATCGCTCAACGGTTGCTGATCTGTCTCATATGCAATATATTACTGATGTGCATGTTTCTCCAATAAAAACAATACAACGGAAACAATAGAAATAATAATTGGAACAGTCAAAATAAGGAAATTTGTATTGAAGGTAACCCTTTGAACATGCTATATAAAACCATCAATGCCGACGTAGCTCAGGGGTAGAGCAGCTCACTCGTAATGAGCAGGTCGGGGGTTCAAATCCCCCCGTCGGCTTTGGACAACAAGTATTTTCAAAGTCTTACCAAAAAAAACGAACATATGTGGGTTTCCACATAACCTCATTTATAAAAGTCTCTAATATGGGTTTTTCTGCGTTAATTCATGCCAATAGTCAGTTAGATATCCTTGCTGATCAACCTTTAAGAGTTGTTTTAACACCTCTGGTCTGCCATCTTTACAACCCCATTCATATACCGTTGCTCGTCCTGTCACATAAGCCGGGATGTTATCTGTTGTTGTATTTGTTTTGCAATAGTCCATCATCCCGGAGGTCGGCACCCGTGAAATGTCCGCCTTCTCCAAACATGGGATATTGGCCCCAAAATGGCAAACCCATACCCTATGGTTCATACACCGCCAAACCATATTTCGTTGAAATTCTATTGGTGCATCTGCCGAAACAATTCCCTTATGTATCATGCCTTGAATAATCGAATCAGGTATCCTGACTCCATTGTATCTTTTGTCAGGCACATCAATAGCGCCCACCGCATCACAGTATGTAAAGGGATCGTTATATACCAATTGTCTATCATCGGTATTTGGGTTACATCTTCCATCATAATAATCCCACACATCACAGGTTTTTCCATTATTGAAAATACAAACACCCTGTTCTTTGTCAGGGCTTCTATTTGAGCTAAGCTGATATTTACCCCCGGTGATAACACAGAAACGTTCTGCAGGGGTCATATTGACCGATGTTTTGATACCTCCAATCGGACATTCACCTCTAAACATCGCCCACTCCTCGCATTGTCTATCATCTTGGAACATGCAAACACCGTATTCGCCACCATCTCTGCGTTTCAGAATGACCAGCTTACCACCATGTTTGACACAGTTTTCAGATGCCGGATTGGCAATCTGCCCTTTAGATTCCTTTTTATCCCCAGACTGCTGTGTTGTTGTGGAAGTATAACCAATAGTTGCTGAAACAAGACAAAAAACCACGATCAATCTGAAAACTCGGTATATTTTGAGAAACATAGCAGCCTCCTTACAGATTCTAATGTATGAATTTAAAAAACTTTTATTTTATATATCACTGGTACCGAAACAGGCTCTTCCGGACATGCTATTTAAATGCCCCAAGCTGACACGGAGATATTTTAATCTTCATTGATTCACATACCGCAGTAATTACGGGCTTCGATACGGCAAATCTTTTTGAAATCTCCCATGCTGCAGAACAGGCAAGCCGGTTATTCACAAGAGATGTTTTAATTGCCGATTCAATATCTGGGTTCACTTTTTCCGTTAAAACGGGAATTTTCTTTTCCGACCCGTATCCGAAAAGTCCGAGCTGGCATTTATTTATTTTTATCTCGAGCAAGTCTATCGCAACGCCTATTTCATCAGGTGCAATATTCAGTTCAGCGGCAATGTTGTGCGCTTCTGCACAGGATATCGAATTCCCGGCTATTTTTTCCTTTATCCGGGCTGCAACGGTCTCGTTTAATTTTGCACCTGGCCTTTTACTTGCATAGTGTCCCGCATCTTCATGTGTCATTTTTTTCTCCTTGTGTATAGAATGATCCATTATCTGATAATCAGGACCAAATTATAACACCATAACCGACAAAAAAACAGTTTCAGTTTTATGTGAGGAATTGGAATTGGGGACGTGAGGACATCCTATATTCCCCCTGTCAAGTATTTTGTTGCTAAGAAATAATCCATATAAAATCATTCTGTTATAACGTACTCCTTTTTCAGTACGCACCTCTCCTGTCAGTTTCCTTGCAGAACTG
>Ga0116191_1000350_pt1 | contig 43097 bp, 40 predicted proteins | sample AD_UKC111_MetaG_FD_89897 | JGI IMG/M metagenome (GOLD analysis project Ga0116191, IMG submission 89897) | Active sludge microbial communities of municipal wastewater-treating anaerobic digesters from Hong Kong - AD_UKC111_MetaG | ecosystem: Engineered > Bioreactor > Anaerobic > Digestate... | reverse complement strand
GGTTCCCCTTTTGTATCGGTAACTTTTCCCCTTACATTTATCTGCTGTGCAGGTAAAATAATCGTAATGAAGAAGAACGATGATAAAAATAGAAACCGACGGAATCCATTTTTATTTTCTAAGATTTTCTTATCTCTTTTCATTTTCATTTAATTAAAGGTTTGTTTTTTAAATTTCGGGTTTTAAGATTTTTTGTTCGCTATTGATTTTTTCCAGTGTCTTCCAGCATTGATACAATCCGCGAGGTACGTGGAAACAGCCTTTCCATTTTCCGCCTTTCAGTTCCAGAAGCACTTCCCCTCGCCGGTTGAGATATCCCCACCATTCAGGATAATCGGGGTCCTTGAAACAACTCCATGTATAATCGTGTATTTTTTCGAACCATGCGAGGCATTCCCGAGAACCGGTCAGTTGATACCCTTTAAGCAGCGATATCAGCGTCTCGATATGCACCCACCATAATTTCTGATCCCATTCCAATTGCTGGGGGGGACAGCCTTTCCTGTCCATAAAATAGAAGATTCCGCCATATTGCTTGTCCCATCCGTATTCGATCATGGTAAGCGTCGTTTTTACGGCTTTCTCGATCAAGTCTTGGCGATTGAGCCTTACTGCCAGATCCATGATGAACCACATGGCTTCGATTGCATGTCCGGGATTGACCAGTCGTCCGTCGAAAGAGTCGGAAAGAGAACCATCCTTATGCACGTTTTCCACGAGGATACCCCCCAATTCGGGTCTGAAGAAAACCTCCATCACTTCGTGAACGCAGTGATTCATGATTTTTTCGATGAACTCTCCGTCGAGCAGGTGTTCGATTTCCAGCGAAAGGTTGCATAAAATCATGGGCAGCGAAAGCGTTTTCAAATCGCGGGTTCCCGGATGCACTTTATTCCACCTGTCCTTGGGGTTATCCATTCGCGAAAGGATGACATTGAAGGTTTTTTTGGCGATGTCGGCATATTCGTCGTTGCCTGTGGCAAGGCTCAACCGACCGAATCCCATCGCGGCAAACATGTGGGAAAAGATGTTGTAGGGTTCAATCAAGGGTTTTCCTTCGCGGGTAAGCGAAAAATACCAATTATAGCTGCCATCATGTCCGTATTTTTTCAGAAATTCGCCGCCCTGAATGGCGCAGTCGAGCCATTCTTGCCGTTTTTCCACCTTAGTATAGAGGGTGGAAAACATCCACACTTGCCGTCCTTGCAGCCACATGAATTTGTCGGTGTCGAACACATTGCCTTTGCGGTCAAGGCATGTAAAATATCCACCGTATTCCTTGTCTTGCGACTTGTCGAGCCAAAAAGGGACGATATTGTCGAGAAGTTCGTTTTTGTACTGTTGTTCCAGTTTTTCTATATTCATAAGTTCGGTATTATTTTTTTAATTGTATCTCCATTAGACATAAAATATTTAATAATTTCACCTATTCGACACCGAAATTTAAAAAGATCATCATTATTTAAAATTATTCGCCAAATATATACTGTATTTTTTATATAAACAAACCTTTTAATAAAAATATTTATAATAATAACGATACATATTTTGATATATAAAAATATATTGTCTGTAAATAAAAATATCAAGTGAATGATTTAATGGAATTGTTTATTTAAATCGGCCAATGTGTTTCGATTCCTTGGCGACGTATCCAACTCTGAAATTCTTCCAATAAGTTGCGATTTTCTCTTACGGCTCGTATAGATGCTTTTTTATTTTGTGCAAATGCAATAAGTGAACCCACGGCCTCCCCGATGCTCCATTCTACGGGATGCAAACGGTAACAGCCATTTGTGATATGTGTAGTGCCGATGTTTTTGTTAGCAGGTAGTAGATTTTTCATGCGTTGAGGTAACAATGCTCCCAATGGGATCTGAAATGGAAGTGAATCAAAATCGATATAATTATCGCCGCCACAGGTAGGATGCAGATCGATATGGTAGTAGCCAATTCCTACGCTGTCGTAAAAATCGGCGGCTTTTTTCCCTGCTTCTTCTCCGGCAACCAGTTTTCGATTTTCTGCTCCCACATGTTCTTCCAAAACAGTGAAGACAGCTTTTATTCTCCTTGATTCTCTAATGTAGGGGTATTTTGCCAATCCGTCGTCAGTTCCCATTATGTCGTTTCTCAGTCTTATCCCGGGCCATCCGGTTCCACCATCCGGTCGAGGTACTTCTGTTTGTAGCCAGTATAGCAGCGAAAGGCTTAATTGTTTTGATGCTTCAATATTTTTGTTAAATTCCTTCTCACTTACATCGATGATGTTCCCTAAAAAGTAATCGTTTTGTGGCCAATTGACAACAGTAATATCCCCTCTATAATTTCCGGGAATGAAATTGTTCTTATTGATAATGCGTCTGTAAAGCCATAAGTTAAGAGCTTCTCCTGTTTTTATTCCCTCAGGATGAAACCCTAAATTTTTAGGTTTCAATGTACCTGGATCCGGATATTTCAGATCCAATAATTTTCCTGTCCATGGAGGATTCATTTTCGGAATATAATTTTTCCAAAACGCATAGTCTTGGGGGCGATCAATGATGTGATTTTCTCGCGGCTGATAATCTATGGCAAAACACATTGTAAAAGCCTGGTTGTTATTTGGATTTCCTATTTCGGGTGCATGTAATTCTCTCGTTTCTTTTTGGGATTCGCTGCCTGTTACATATTCAGTCCCTGTCAAAGGCAATAAATCACCGCATTCTGTGGCATCAACAAAGTACGGTGCTGTCAGAACTACTCTATCGCCTGTTTTTGTATGAGCGGCTTCTACGGCTTTTACACAATCCCCGTCTACATCGGCTTTGATAATTTTATGTTCGGTCAAAATTATCAATTTACCTGAACTTATGAAAGGCAACAGCATTTCAGTTAAAACCGCAACTGCCGTTCGAGGTTCGTGACAAAGACGAGAAACGCTTCCATCTCCGGGGTTAAGATTTTCTCTGTTTTTTGCTTCAACTGTCAAGGGATAATTTCTTTTATAGAAATCTCTTACTTTGCTTCTGAATTCTCTGTAAGAAGCTGGTGCACCATGAGATTCAATCCATGGATGTTCGTCGGGGGGAACGCCTTGTTGAGAAACCTGTCCGCCAATCCAATCCGTTTCTTCTGTCATAACAACATGTAATCCGTTTCTGCAGGCTGCAATTGCAGCGGCACACCCTCCCAATCCACCACCTGCAATGATGATGTCTGCCGAAAAACATTTTGTTGGGATTCTCTTTTTTGTGTAGGCTTTTACTTCTTTGGCGTTCAGGAAAGGCGAGGTTGGAAAAAAAAATCCTCCACTTCCTGCTGCTGTCAAAAATATAAAATTTCGTCTGTTCATATTTTTTTTCGATATCATTCAGCTAATTTACAATGATGAATCAACAATGACATTGAACAATAATGTAAATATCCGATCTACATGCTTTTTTGTGTTTTATTTTTTATTTTTCAACCAAAAGCGTTCGATTTCCTCCAACGATTTCCCCGCTGTTTCGGGCATAAGTTTCCACACGATAAGTAGGTATGGAATACACATTGCTGCAAAAAGAAAGAATGTTCCTGAAGGCGTTAATGTTTCCAGCATCCATGGAGTGAGTTGTCCGATAAGATAAGTACCAATCCAAAGCGAAAGGGTGGCAATAGACATAGCCAGGCCTCTGATGCGGGTGGGGTACATTTCGGATAGAAACACAAAAATAACCGCACTGATGGATCCTGCGCAAAAAAAGATGTAGGCCAGAAAACATATTAACAAGAAAATGGAGGTTAATCCTAATACTTCGGCGAAAGAAAAATACAGACCGATGCACACCAAGGAGACAATCATGCCGCTTACACCAATATAGACCAATTTTTTGCGTCCTATTTTGTCGATGATAAGCAAAGCTAAAATGGTGGTGAGCATGTTGACCGTTCCTATCAATGCCTGATAAAAGAGTGAATCGCCTCGGGATAATCCGCTTGACTCGAAAATGGACGGGCCGTAGTACAAAACTGCATTTACACCCATAAATTGGCCCAATATGGCAATGGCGCATCCAATGAGGACAGCTTTTCGGAATCCCGGCTGCATAAGCACTTTCCAATCGGAGGTTTCTTCTGACTGCATGTGCAATACTTTTTCTGTTTCGGCAATCTGAAATTCCACCTCTTCTTTAGTCCGGAAAATTTTTGAAAAGATATCGGCTGCCTTTTCTTTCCGTTGTTTTACGATTAACCATCGGGGGCTTTCGGGAATAAAAAATATAACGATAAAAAACAACAATGCCGGCAAGGTTTCTGCCCCTAGCATTCCACGCCATACTTCCGTTCCGAATATTTTGTGCAGCATAGGGTTTGTAGAATTAAAATTCGCCGACAAATTCAGTAAATAGAAATTGATCAGATATGCTGCAAGAAATCCAATGGTTATTGCCAACTGATACAATGATACGAGCCTTCCTCGATGCGATGCAGGAGAAATTTCTGAGATGTAGAGCGGACACACCACCGACACGATGCCAATGCCGCCTCCACCTACCATGCGCCAAATCACCAGATCGTTCAAACTAGTTGAAAGGGCACATCCTATGGCTGATGAAGTGAATAAAATTGCCGAAATGATCATCGTGTGCTTTCTGCCCAATTCGTCACTCAATTTTCCCGCAAAAATTACCCCGATAATTGATCCTATCAAAGCACTGCCCACATACCATCCGCTTTGCAAGGTAGTTAATTGAAACTGCTTAATTACTTGGGATATAGTTCCTGATATAACGGCTGTGTCGTAGCCGAAAAGAAGCCCTCCTAATGCTGCTACAATCGAGAGGAAGGCAACATAACCCATGCGAACTTTTGTGCTCATTTTATAGATTGAAATATTCTTTATAACGATTGTAAAGATGACCTGCCTGAAGATAAGCCGATTGCGGACTCATGAAATGAGAAAATTCAAACGTAATGGCTTTGTCATAACCGGCACGTTTGGCCGCTTCGAGTTTCAAACGTAGTTTGTCAAACTTAATGGGCAGGAATTTGATCGGCATGTCTCGGTCAAATGTTTCGGCATTTGTCCAGCACTTCATGCCATATTTATCGGCAAGTTTTTTATTGACGGTGAAAAAGGCATCCAGTTCATCATAATCGATATGTCCGTCCTGAAAAGCACATGCATCGACTACTTCGTGAATGCCGGAGAAAATTTCGTCCCATTCTTTTTCGTGTTGCTGAACAGATACGGCTTCCTCTTTTGTTAATTTATCACCACTTGCAGCCACTGCTTTTTTCCCGTCAATCCAAGGAGAAATAAAGGTTGGAAGTCCGCCGGAAACATCTTTACATTGTTTTCCCATAGAATAAAATGCACCAATGGCTCCCTTTGTGGCTCTGCTAATTTCGCCGCTGATATACCAGCCTTGGAAACTTTTGTATTTTTCGCCGTAATTTTTCCAAACTTCCTCAATCACATATTTATTGTCCTCTATTTCGTGTGTCATATCCCCCGTAGCCCAATAATGTCCGGAATCATAGAGGCCGAAATAAAATTTCATGCCATATTTTTCGGCTAACCGCAAAAACATATCCAGCAAATCTACCGATGGCATGTAACATCCTTTATTCAAAAGGTATTTGGAGGGATATGTGATGAATTTTTTATATCCCGACCGAATCATAATCACCGTATCGATGCCGATAGCTTTCATGTATTGAAAGTCTAAGTCCCATTCGGCTTCACCCCAATTCTGGTGAGGAATGTCATGTGAAATTTCATCGAGAAATGTCCCCGTAATCTTTAGACCGTTTTCTTTGGGAACGATAAGTTTACTTTTTAATGCATCATTTTTCTTTACGGTTTTAGCAGGTATGGTCTTCGAAGTTTGTTGAATTGAAGCGCCGAAAGATGGCATCTGCGACAAGGCAGCAGCTGTGGTGCTTGCCAGTGCAGCCTTTTTTAAGAAATCTCTTCTCGTATTTGTTTTCATCGTAATATTGTGATTATTTTTTGAAATTGCCGTAAATATCTACTTTTTTATTGTTAAACGGATCCAGCAATTGATCTATCAATGCCGCCATTTCTCCGCGTGTGATTGGTTTGTTTACATCATAATCTGCAAACATGTATTTCGCATAAATTGCTTTTGACGCCTGTCTTATATTTTCTTTCAGTGTAATTTTTTCTGTTTGGGCAATTTTATCAATAATTTGTAGGGCTTCTTTCAAGGTGACGGGAGTGCTGTCGTTGCCAATTTCGACAAAGGAATAAACTTCTTTCAATCCATCGAGTTCTGCATGTAATAATGGATCATGTATTCTAAACCAGGTTTCGTTGGCCCAACCCTTGCTTTTCCCTTCTCCTTTCAGAATACCTGTAGCTCCGATGTGTTGCAGCGGCAAAAATAAGGAATTATTTTTTTCTACGTCTAAATAGGGCAAAAGATATCCTCCGTAATTCAACATCACGTTTTGTACGTCACGCACGTCAACTTCGCTTATTTTTTTATGCTGTTTTACGGCAAGAGAAGCAAGTGCTCCCGCTGCTTGTCCTATCTGCAAAACAACCGGTTGAAGTCGTGTGGTTCCGTTGACAATGTTGGAAACCGAAATGGATTTTTCGGCAACGATTAATCCTTCTATATCTCTTGGAATTAATGTTCCTAATGGCAAACCGTAAGAAGGAATGGGATAAAAACTTAAATCGGGGAGTTGCTCTTTGCCGGTATATCTTTTGTGATGATGGTCAATTGGATAATCGCCTACGGCAATCGTTGTACGATACAACTTATTTTGTTGGGTATAAGGTTCTCTGATGTAATTTTCGGTAAAACGCACCCATCCATGGATTCGTCTCGATTCGCGATGATAAGGAATAAACGGCAATAAATCTTCGGTTGGATATTCGTCATCCGCCAATCCTAAGGTATTCATGCCCAATTCTTTCTGTATGAAATAGATGAATCCTAGTGTTATGTTTTTGGCTTTTTTCAACGCTTCTTTTCTTTCTTCAGGAGTCATTTCTATAAGATTGAGGTAATAATCGTTCCCGTCTTGAGGCCAATTGAGCATATATTTGTTATTGGGCAGTTTACCATAGGTAATCATGGTTTCGGGAGGCCATAATTCATCGGGTTGATGATATTTTGTGCACAATTGATTGTTGCAACAACAGAGATAGAGGGTAGAATCGTAATCTTCCGGTCGTGATATGGTAACGTCTTTTCCATAATCTTTTAGAGTTGCTACGTAAGTTAAATCCTGAATGATATCGTTTGCTTCATCAGGTGCAGCCGGTTCTCCGGTCTCTTTTTTGCTTTCCATTCCTATGTCATAACCCACGCCGCATAACTTGGCCACATCTCCCAATTCGGTAGCATCGATTATTATTTTTGTTGAAATAGATAATGTACCTTTTGGTGTGATTACTTCTGCCTGCCATTTATCACCTTCTTTTTTTAAGGATTTGAGGGTACTCTCGTAGTATATTTTCAAATAAGGTTCTTTGGATGCCATACTTTTAAAAATTTTATCGCCAACCGATGGTTCGAATAAAACATTGCTTACCCAACCGGTTTTCAATGCTTCAGCGCTTCCATAATAGCTGATCAAAGAATCTCTAAATTCACCCCAAATTCCACTTGGAAGTTTGTAGTTCCCGTCGACCGCACTAACGCCTGCAGTGGTCAGCATCCCTCCCAACCAGGGAGATTCTTCAATTATGACGGTTTTTGTGTTTAATCGGGCCGATTGGATTCCGGCGCCTATGCCGCTGGTTCCTCCCCCGATAATCAATACGCTGGTTTTTATGTGATTCTTTTTATTGCAGGATAGCAAACCGGTAAAAAGGATTAAAATAGATAAGGAGTAAAAAATTGATTTACAATTGTTTTTCATCAGAATGATCGTTTACTGTTTAAAATTATGCGCCAAATATAAAATATATTTTACGAATCGGCAAATAATTTAGTAAAAAAATGCCAACTTCAGTCGGGAATATAATTAAATAATTTAATAAATATCTTTTCCTGCCTTAAAAAGATTTTATGGAGAAAAAAATGTAAATTTGTTGTGAAATAAAATGCTTCTTTTCTGTATGTTTTAAAGTGTAATGAAGAATAACGTAACGAAAATAAAAAACGAAGAATTTTTGGCACTTCACAGAAAAATCTATCGTTTTCTGAGAAATGAGTGGGACCTTCAAAAAGTTACTTTGCTGAAGAATATTCTTCGTGATTCGATGCGCCGTTCGGCTGAAGTGTCGAAACAGGAAACAGAGGAACAATTGTTGCTTATCATGAAAACGGCTATAATTGCCATGGATGAGATTGGCTTGAAACAGCCGACAGTGGGCGCTGTTTTCCTTTTTCACGCTGTAACGAGAGGCCATTATGATATTTCTGAAGTAAAGGATCATTTTGGAGAAGAGGTTGCGACGATTTTGCGTGGTCTGATGAAAGTGAATGAGTTTAGCGACAAAAAGTCGGCGGTCGAATCCGAAAATTATATGAAGCTGTTGCTTTCACTGGCTGAGGATATTCGTGTGGTCTTCATTATGATTGCCCAACATCTTCAGAAAATGCGTGATGCTGCTTCTAAAGATCAGTCCACCCGCCTTGCTCTGTCCGTTGAATCCTCTTATTTGTACGCTCCCCTTGCTCATCGGTTGGGTTTATATACCATAAAATCGGAACTCGAGGATTTGTCGTTGAAATATACCGACAGAGAAACCTACGATTACATTGCCCGCAAACTCAATGAAACGAAACGTTCGCGGGATAAGTATATTCAGGAATTTATAAAACCGGTAAAAGAGCGACTCGACAAAACCGGATTGAAATACGATATTAAAGGTCGTACAAAGTCCATTTATTCTATCAACAACAAGCTCAAAAAGCAGAAAGTAGAATTCGAGGATATTTATGATCTTTTTGCCATCCGTATTATTTTGGATTCTCCTCCCGATCACGAAAAAGCGCAGTGTTGGCAAGTTTATTCCATCATCACCGATATGTATCAGCCTAATCCCATGCGTTTGAGGGATTGGCTTTCGATTCCGAAAAGCAATGGATACGAATCGCTTCATATCACCGTACTGGGCCCACAATCGCGGTGGGTGGAAGTACAAATACGTACCCGCCGGATGGATGAGATTGCCGAGCGGGGGTTGGCGGCACACTGGAAATATAAAGGAATAAAAGAAGAGTCTACGTTAGATAATTGGTTGAGCACGCTTCGGGAATCGCTCGATAATAAAGAGGAAGACTTGAAGGAGAAGCTGGGCGATTTCAAGCTAAACCTGTACGAAGAAGAGATTTTTGTTTTCACTCCGAAAGGAGATCTCATCAAACTGCCAAAAGGTGCTACGGTTCTCGATTTTGCGTTTGCTATCCATTCTAAGTTGGGAGCTACGTGTGTATCGGGAATGGTGAACAAAAAAAATGTTCCGATTAAACATGTCCTAAAAAGCGGCGATCAGGTAGAAATTGTTACTTCGCCTCACCAAACGCCCAAACAGGATTGGCTGAATTTTGTGGTAACGGCAAAAGCAAAAACAAAAATCCGGCAGTTGCTGAAAGAAGAAGCCGGGAAACAGGTGGATATTGCCAAGGAGATGTTGGCGCGCCGCATGAAGAATCGCAAGATCGAACAGAACGATGCCGTGTTGATGCAATTGATTAAAAAACTCAAATACAAAACCGTAACCGATTTCTATGTAGACATAGCTGCTGAAAAACTGGATATCAATTGGATTATCGATAGGTATCTCGAACTTGAAAATAAAGAAGGAGAAATGCGCGAAACTCCCGCCCCTGCACCTGCCGAGAGTTTTGTAATGCATTCGCCTTTGCAGGATTTGGCTGCGCGCGATGAGTTGATCATCGACCAAAACCTTACGGGTGTGGATTATAAACTGGCTAAATGTTGCAACCCCATTTATGGGGATGAAATATTTGCTTTTGTATCGTCGCAGGGGATTCGAATTCATCGGGTCAATTGTCCTAATGCACACAATCTTTTTTCCCGGTACGGCTATCGAATACTCAATGCCCGTTGGTCCGGCCATTCCTCGGGCAATGCCAATTACTCTGCTGTTTTGCGTATAGTTGGCAATGATCAGATCAATATTGTTTCGACCCTGATGTCGATTATTTCCAAAGAAGAGGGGGTGCTCATGCGTTCCATCAATATCGATTCAACCGACGGACTTTTCCAGGGAAATATCACCATTTCGGTTGCAAATACACAAATGCTCGAACAACTTATCCGAAAACTTAGTGCCGTAAAAGGGGTAAAGTCAATTTCACGTTTGAATTGACCTCAAGGGGTTCTATTTTTTCGAGGAATTGCATTTTCCTTTCAAAATCATTTATCTTTGCTTCAACAAATTGGCAAGAATGAAATATATAAGATGGTTTTTGTTGGCATTATTAGGTGTAATGTTAGGGTATTTTCATGCAGTTGCTCAGGATACCAAGCTTATCTATCGTATCAATATAAAAGAAAATATTGGCAGCAATACTTGGGTATATCTGCAAAATGGATTGCATAAAGCATTAGCTGAAAATGCCGATTGTGTCATTCTGCATATCAATACTTACGGAGGAGGTGTTAAAGAAGCAGATTCAATGCGTACAGCCATTCTTAATTCGCCAATTCCGGTATATGCCTTTGTAGACAATAATGCAGCTTCGGCCGGAGCCCTCATTTCCATTGCATGCGACAGCATCTATATGCGCCGGAGTGCAACGATAGGAGCCGCAACTGTTGTTACGGCCGATGGTGCAGCAGCTCCCGACAAATATCAATCCTACATGAGAGGGATGATTCGTGCTACCGCTGAGAGTCATGGTAAAGACACGATTATCCACGACGGAGATACCCTTTATGTATGGAAACGCGATCCCAAAGTGGCTGAGGCTATGGTGGACGAACGTGTGGTTATACCCGGTTTGGTCGATTCTACTCAGGTGTTGACCCTTACGGCTGATCAGGCTGTAGAATTGGGTTATTGCGCAGGAATCGCGGAAAATATCGATGAAATTGTTACCCGATATTTGGGGTTTGACCACTATACGATAAAAACCTATAATCCTACGGCATTCGATCGGATAAGAGGGTTTCTGATGAATGCTTTTGTGCAAGCGATACTTATTATGTTGATTATCGGGGGAATTTATTTCGAATTGAATTCTCCCGGGGTGGGTGTGCCAGGAGCAGTAGCTATAACAGCGGCTATTTTGTATTTTACCCCGCTTTACCTTACCGGGTATGCTCAAAACTGGGAAATCTTGATTTTTGTGTTCGGTTTAATTTTAATTGTTTTTGAACTTTTTGTGATACCGGGTTTTGGCATAGCCGGGATTTCGGGGATTATACTCATGGTGCTTGGGCTGTTTTTTGCCATGATTGAAAATATTCATTTCGATTTTGAAGATGTCCCTTTGCGTCATTTTTATAAAGCCTTGATTACGGCATTTGCCGGAATAGGAGTGGGGGTAGTTGTAATTATTTACTTGTCCGGCAGGATAGGTAAAAGAGGAATATTGAAAAATGTGGCTTTGCATGCCGATGAAGAAGGCTATCTGTCGGTTTCGTCTGAACCCGCATCCCTGGTAGGAAAAACCGGTGTTGCTGCTTCGGTTTTGCGTCCTTCGGGGAGGGTGGAAGTCGATGGCGAATATTATGATGCAGTTTCTGTTAACGGATTCATTGAAAAAGGAGAATCGGTTTTCGTCCATAAATATGAGAATGCTCAGTTATATGTAAGTAAAAATAGATGACTATGAAATTTATCGCTATTATACCTTCGCGGTATGCTTCAACACGTTTCCCCGGTAAACCATTAGCCGATATGGCAGGTAAACCAATGATTCAACGGGTATATGAACAGGTGAAAAAAGCCGTTGCCGATGTATGGGTAGCAACCGATGACTATCGGATTTTTGATGTGGTGCAATCGTTTGGAGGAGATGCGATAATGACCTCACCGCAGCATCGTAGTGGTACCGATCGGTGTTTTGAAGCGTACGAAAAAATCGGGATCAATGCGGATGTAGTAATCAATATTCAGGGTGACGAACCTTTCATTCAACCTGAACAAATTGAAGTGTTGAAAGATTGTTTCGATTCGTCGGATGTGCAATTGGCCACTTTAGTAAAACCTTTTCGCAAGGAGGACGGTATCGATGCATTGTTTAATCCTGCATCGCCTAAAGTTGTTATCAACAAAAATTCCGAAGCGCTTTATTTCAGTCGGTCGGTCATCCCTTATGTTCGCGATATCGAAGAAAGTCATTGGTTGGACCACCACGTGTTTTACAAGCACATAGGCATTTATGGGTATCGGACTGACATTTTGAGAGAAATTGTTTCTTTGCCCCGGTCGATGCTCGAAAAAGCCGAATCGCTCGAGCAGCTTAGGTGGATAGAAAACGGGTATCGGATTAGGGTGGGAGTTACCGATATAGAAACTATCGGCATAGATACGCCACAAGACATGGAGCGTGCTCTTCGATTTTTGGATAACCAAAAAACAAAAAAACCTTGAGAATATTCTCAAGGTTTTTTCTTCTTCATTTTCTTTTTTCTTTTAAACGATGGCTATTTTGGATTATTCGTTGTAAAGTGCCAATTCTTCTTCGCTATACGCTTTTTTCTTCGCAAAATAGAAAATGACAAACGGAATAATTAAAAGCAAAATTGCCCATATGATATTGCTCAGGGTAGAACCTTTTTTCATATTGTTCACATAGAGGTAACCCAAAAACCCTTCAATAATAATAATGAAACCAATAATTAAATTCGTGTTGGTTGTAGTGCCCTGAAAAAATGGGATTGCCAAAACAAGTATGCCAATAAGCATTACAATTGCGCCGGAATATTTTGCTAATTCTTTCATGTGTGTATATAATTATGATATTTTTGTTTCGCAACGCAAATAAACACAAAATTCGACAAACAATAAAATAATTTGAGAGAAAAATTTGTTTAAAGGCAAAAAAATCATGCAATAGAAAAAAAACTGCCTTTTTTTAGTGAAAATCTGAGGATTTACGTATTTTTGCATAGAATAATTCTGATTGCAATGAAAGTTATAAAAATCATAAAAGATGTTGTGTGCTTTTTGTATCAATGGTTGATTTTTTTCCCCATCTTTTTTGTTTTGACCATTCTTACGGCGATCACCGTAATGATTTTTTCTCCTCTTTTTGGCAACAAATTTTGGGGATATTATCCCCCAAAATGGTGGTCGAGGTTGACCTGTTGGTTAGCATTATGTCGTGTAAAGGTTACCGGACGTGAGAATTTGGATCCGAAACAATCGTATGTTTTTGTTGCCAATCATCAGGGAGCTTTCGATATTTTTTTGGTATATGGTTTTTTGAATCAGAATATTAAATGGGTACAAAAACAAAGTTTGAGAAAAATCCCGTTGGTGGGTAAGGCCTCCGAAATAGCGGGACATGTTTTTGTTGACAATTCGAGTGCAGTATCGCGGGCAATTACCATTCAAAAAGCAAAAAAACAAATTGTGGATGGCGTTTCCATGATGATGTTTCCTGAGGGTTCGCGTACGCGGGATGGCAAATTGGGTCGATTTAAAAGAGGTGCATTTCAAATAGCAATCGATATGGGGCTTCCAATTGTCCCTCTCACCATTAATGGTTCATATGATGTATTGAACGCACGAAGTCGCATTATTCATCCCGGGAAAATGGAATTGATTATTCACAAGCCAATTTCTACAGAAAATCTCACCGAAAAAGATATTCCGGCTCTGATACAACAGGCAAGAGATAATATTTATGCCGATTTATGGGAGAAATACAAGTAGAGATTTATATTAGATGTTGAGCTAATCAGATAATCGTAGTATTACATCTATCCTATAAAAAAGAAATGGTTGTCTCACGACAACCAATCTTCATTGTTAACCTTAAATCTAATACCATGAAAAACACGTTGCAAAGTAACGTGTTATTTTTTATCTTTCCAAATATTTGTGTCCTTAAATTCCTATTTATAACATCATTTAATAATAAGTGGAGAGCTGATTGGAATAATATCTTTTTAATTCACATTCATTAATAACGAAATGCCAATAGATAGAACCTACTGAGATTAATTGTAAATCCAATTCGCTATGAAGTTAATTGAACAAGAAGTAAATCGATTCCAACGTCTTGTCGCTTTTTGTTTGCCTCCAAATTGAAGGAGAAAAAGTGCTTTTCCCTTTTTTTTGTGAATGCGCCCTGCATCCATAAAGTCAAAATATAGATAACCTTCATTCTCGGCAAATTGTAATGCCCACCAGATACTATAGATAGAAGGATATAATTTTTCGTATTTTTTCTTTTTTCTCCAATAATAGAGACAGTATACTTTGTTTTTTTCAAAGCCAAGAACAATACCTCCTATAATTTTTCGCCCATACGTTGTGATAAATATTTTTCCTTTGTTTTGACAAACATAATGGCGATAAAAATTTACCAGACATGGGTATGGAGGAAAATACCTGAGAAATTTCGATCCCCTTTCTTTTTTGATGCATTGGTAAACTTCCGGTAATTTTTCTTCCGATGAAATTTCTTCTACAATTACTCCTTTTCTTTTTGCCTTATTCACTTGATTTTTTCGCGAAGGTGAAAGTTGATCCCATATTTTTCTTTTTCGTTGGAGTGAGTTTTTTATGCTGATCCATTTGATGGAATAAAAACCATGATCGCGAAATGCCTTATATCCGAAAATGGGGTCATCGAGATTGCGGAATTGGATAAAAAAAACTTTGTATCGAACTTCGTGAAGTAACGTTTTCACCATTTGATGAAATATTTCTTCTTGAGGAATATCGTCCGAAAAAAAAGAGGGTTTCTGCGATACATAACATTGTTTAAAAAGGGGTCCGAATAAAAATCGGTGTAAGCGTTTGATAAGAGCAAACATACAAGCTACCGGTTTTCCATCGTCAAATGCCACAATCATGAGGGGGCGATAGCAGGGTATCCTCTCATATAAATCGAATGATGAGGAATAATGGCAAAAGTTAACATCATCCAGCAGTGGCAAATCCTTTTTTTTGTAATATGTTTTTAACGTATAACTCATGTGAAAAATAAAAAATGAAGGGGAAATCAGAGATAAACTTCACAAATATACACTCTTTTTAATATACTGTCAAAAAAATGCATTAATTTTTATCGGACGTGTGTATAAACTCTCGACTTTTTTGTCTACGTTTGTGTAACGAAAAGAATCGTACATTATATTATTAAATCGAAAAATATATGGCAAAAAAAATTCTGGTAACCGGCGGAACCGGATACATTGGTTCGCATACAGTAGTAGTTCTTCAAGAGGCAGGGTATGAGGTGCTTATTGTTGATAATTTATCGAATTCCACTATCGATGTCATCGATGGGATAACCCGAATAACGCATATTCGTCCGGTTTTCGAAAAACTAGATTGTACCGATAGGGAAGGCATGAGGTCTTTTTTTGAGAAATATCCGGGTATTGAAGGTATCATCCATTTTGCTGCCAGTAAAGCAGTGGGCGAATCGGTTCAGAAACCGTTGTTGTATTATCGGAATAATATCGTTTCGTTGTTGAATTTATTGGAATTGATGCCGGAATTTAATGTGAAAGGACTGGTGTTTTCTTCTTCGTGTACCGTCTATGGAGAACCCGATAAAAATCCTATCGACGAAAATGCTCCCATAAAACCGGCAACTTCACCTTACGGAAATACGAAGCAAATCAATGAGGAAATCATTCGGGATTATATCCATTCCGGAGCACCTATCAAAAGCATCATTTTGCGCTATTTCAATCCTATTGGTGCGCATCCATCGGCTGAGATTGGCGAATTGCCGTTGGGTGAGCCACAAAACTTGGTACCTTATATTACCCAAACGGCCATTGGTATTCGACCCTACTTAAAAGTTTTCGGGAACGATTACAATACGCCGGATGGTTCGTGTATTCGTGATTTTATCGATGTGATGGATCTTTCAAGAGCACATTTGGTTGCCATGGATCGTATCTTGGATAATAAGTCTGACGAAAAGATGGAGATATTCAATTTAGGTACGGGTAGGGGAGTTTCGGTACTGGAATTGATTCGTGTATTCGAGAAAGTGTCGGGCAAGCCGTTAAATTATAAAATTGTTGGTCGTCGTGAAGGGGATATCGAACAAATATGGGCAAATCCGAAAAAAGCCAATAAAGTGCTTGGCTGGAAAGCTGAAACACCACTCGAAGATACACTGGCCTCGGCTTGGAAGTGGCAGCTTAAATTGCGCGAAAAAGGAATTATGTGATTTTTGTTCTTACTATTAAACTATAAAAGTAAAAGTCCGGGTATTTTTCTCGGACTTTTTTGTGTTTTCTATGAGGGTAAAAACGATACGATTAGAAATAATATTCGATGATAAGGTAATAATATTCGTTATCTTCCCCTTCTTCAAATTCAATTTTGTTTTCCCTAGCTAACCATCCTATCGCGGCATAAATTTCTTTCTCTGATAATCCGGATGCTTTTTTCAACTTTTTCACATCCCATTTTTCATTGTCGCTCAGCAAATTCCAAATAATGCCGGCATTTATTCCGATATCTTTTTTGTTCATAGCAATTATTTTAAAAGATTATGTTAGATTGTTGTATTGAGTTTCTTACTTTTTTATGGAATTTTTATGTTTTATAAATTGTTAGGGAATTCATATGTCAACTTTTCAATTGGTACCCTATAAACGCTCTGAAGATTGTCTTTGTTCAATAAACAGGTGATAAATTGATAAAATTTTAAAAAAAAATGCAACTCGTAAGTAAGCCTTTAAGGTTGTATGCCGTCAATCAATTGGGCAAACAGTATCAGATACAGATAGATAGCAGGAATAGCGATGAGGAGGCTGTCTATACGATCGAGAATCCCGCCGTGGCCGGGTATAAGGGTTCCTGCATCTTTTATTCCATACGTTCGTTTGATAAGCGATTCAAATAAATCTCCTATGGTACCAAAAAGCGAGATAACCAACGCAAAACCTAACCAAAAATTCAGCGGATATTGAGAATAGAAGTGAGCAAAAATCAAGGATGTAAGTAATGTAAAAATAATACCGCTGAAAAAACCCTCAACCGATTTTTTGGGGGATATGCGTTCTATCAGTTTGTGTTTACCTAAGAGAGAGCCAATAAAATAGGCTGCCGTATCGTTTACCCAAATAAGGACAAAAATGGCAAGTACCAACAGATAATGATATTCTTTTGCCCAAATGTTATACTGATAGGAAAGGAGCATCAGCAACGATAGGGGGAGGGTAATGTAGATTTGTCCGAAGACCGAATAAATGATGGCATGAAAAATATCGTCCCGATTAATCAGCACTGCAGATGCGGTTAGCGCAAGCAGATAAGTCAGTGATGTAGCAGGGAATAAATAGGCATTGATGTTTTCAAGATAAAGATATGCAGAAAGAAAAATAATTATTCCTGACGCAATATTGAATATTTTACTAATGGCATGAGAAGTATTTTTTTCTACTGCTTTATAAAATTCATATAATCCGAATCCCAGAATAGTGCCAAAAACAATCAGGAAGGAGTATTTTCCTCCCAGTATGCCACCAAGTAAGACAACTATATAAATGATACCTGCGCCTGCTCGTGTGAGAAGATTTTTTGTATTCAAGTCAACGTCTTTTATGAATCGTAATTGATAAGGCATTATCTCAAAATAATGCCTTATCTTGTTTTATTCTGAGGCTTCCGAAGAAATATCTTCTTTATCGGCAGATTCTTTGGTGCTCTCTTTTTCTTCGGTTTCGAAATCGATCTTATTTTCGATCAGTATATTGTACCAATTAATCAGTTTTTTGATATCTGAGGCATATACACGGTCTTTATCGTAATTGGGAAGTACTTCTGCAAAATAAGCGAAGAGATCTTTGTTTGCTGTTTTTGAATTAAGCGGCACTTTCCCCCCATTTTCTTTTTCTTTTATTTTGGCAAGCACAGTTTTTAGAGGAACGTCGCCATCTTCCGTATAAATAGAAACATCACTTAGGGCAATCACTTTTTCTGTGATGTAAACAGGAAAACGTTTGCCATCCGTTAAGGATTCTACCACATTCAAATTTTTACCTGTCGATACGAGTTTATATAATCCCGGTTTTCCTGAAACCGTTAAAATCTTTGTAAGCATAATGTTTATAGGTTACTAATCATTCGATATACCACAAATAAAGTGCAAAAGTAGTGAGAGAAAGCCATATTTGCAACTTTTCATTTTCAATTATGCTTAAATTATTCGGTTTATGTCTGCTTTTTCGGAAAAATGCGTTACATTCGCAATTCAAAATGGCATAAACTATTTAGGATGAATAAAAATATTATTTATGTTCTTTCGTTGATGCTCTTCTTGTTTTCTTGTACCGGTAAAAAGAACGAAAAAGAGAGCTCAGAAAAAACGAAGCAAACGGATATCGTTCTTCCACAAACCGGAGAAATGTATCTTTTGGTTGGTACCTATACTTCCGATAAAGGGAGCAAAGGTATTTATGTATATCGCTTCGATACTAAGACAGGAGCAAGCGAAGAAGTATCCATGGCGGAAGTTGCTAACCCCTCGTACCTGACATTAAGTCCCAATGAAAAGTTTGTGTATTCGGTAGGTGAGAATGCTGAAGGGGATGGTATGGCGTATGCTTTTTCGTTTGATAAAAAAGCCGGACAACTTACCATGATAAATTCACAGAGTACACAAAGTGCAGGTCCTTGTTATATTACTATTGATAAAAAAGGGAAGAATGTTCACACGGCTAATTATGGAGGAGGAAGTATTTCTTCTTTTCAGGTAAAAAATGACGGCGGCTTGAGCGAATTGGTTTCCTTGATTCAGTTTAAAGGTTCCGGGGTCGATACTGTTCGTCAAAAAAGTCCCCATGTACATTGTGTGCAGTATTCGCCTGATGGAAAATATCTTTTTGCCACCGATCTAGGTACCGATAAAATATACCGTATGGATGTAATGGAAGCTGCATTTGAAGGGCAACCTTCCATTTCGGAAAGTACCCTTGTGGCATTTGTTACGCCTCCGGCAACAGGGCCAAGACATTTTGATTTTTATCCCGGCGGTGATTACCTTTACCTGTTAGGCGAATTATCCGGTGAGATAATTGTATATGACTACAACGATGGGTATCTTAAAATGAAACAGACCATTGCTTCGGATACGGTTGCAGCTCACGGTAGTGCCGATATTCATGTTTCGCCCGACGGAAAATTTCTGTATACCTCGAATCGTTTGAAGGCCGACGGAATTGCCATTTTTTCGATTAACCCTGACGATGGAAAGTTAAAGAAAGTGGGTTATCAATCAACGGCACGTCATCCACGTAATTTCGTGATCACTCCTAATGGTAAATTTCTGCTTGTGGCTAGTCGTGACGATAATAAAATTCAGGTATTTGCGATTAACAACAAAACAGGCTTACTGACCGATACCGCTCAAGATATTCTATTAAATAAGCCTGTTTGTTTAAAATTTGCCTCGATGGACTAGTGGACTAACCGGATAATGGAATGAAAAGAATAATAGAGGAGATCGATCATTCCCAAGACAGAATCACTTTACCACACTGTCCGCTTTCCATAACATCGAACCCTTTTTGAAAATCGTCTATGGAGAAACGATGAGTGATCACGGGGGTAAGGTCAAGTCCTGAAATCAGCATTTGTTCCATTTTATACCATGTTTCCCACATTTCGCGGCCGTAGATTCCCTTTAAAGTAAGTGCTTTAAAGATAATGGTGTTCCAATCTACGGTAGTGGAATTCGGCAGGATGCCCAGCAGAGCTATTTTGGATCCGTTGTACATGTGATTGATCATATCGCAAAAGGCGGCCGGTGCGCCCGACATTTCGAGTCCAACGTCAAATCCGCGCATTTTCAAGTCTTTTACGGCTTGGTCAATGGTTTCTCCTTTCGACAGATCTACGGTGATGGTAGCTCCCATTTTTTTGGCAATATTCAGCCTATATTCGCTCATATCGCTCACAACAATATAGCGTGCCCCGGCAAAGCGGCAGATAGCGGTGGCCATATTACCGATGAGACCTGCGCCGGTAATGAGTACATCTTCACCCAATACCGGAAAAGCTAGTGCGGTGTGAGTGGCATTACCAAAAGGATCCATAATGGCTGCAATCTCGTCGGAAATGCGTGGATCGAGCTTAACCACATTAGCTGCAGGGAGTGAGAGATATTCGGCAAAAGCACCGTCACGATTGACCCCAACTCCAATGGAATTTTCACATACGTGCAGTTTACCCCTTCGGCAATTACGGCAGTGCCCGCAGGCAATATGACCTTCTCCTGTCACACGGTCTCCTATCTTCAGATTTTCCACACCGGTTCCCATATCCACGATTTCTCCTACATATTCGTGGCCGATAATCAGTGGCGTTTTGATGGTTTTTTTCGACCAGTCGTCCCATTTATAAATGTGTAAATCGGTACCGCAAATAGCCGTTTTTTTGATTTTGATAAGTACATCGTTTACACCGATGGATGGTATAGGAACGTCTTCCATCCAAATCCCCTTTTCGGGGCGTAATTTTACCAGAGCTTTCATAATTTATTTTATTACGTTCAGTTTTTTGCCTACTTTTATGAAAGCCGAAATGGCTTTATCGAGATGTTCACGCTCATGTCCGGCAGATATTTGTACACGAATGCGTGCTTCACCTTTGGGAACAACCGGATAAGAAAAGCCGGTCACGTATATTCCTTCGTTAAGCAGTTCGGCAGCAAATTCCTGTGAAAGGCGGGCATCATAGAGCATTACTGCGCAAATGGCCGATTGCGTAGGCTTGATATCGAAATGGGCTTCTTTCATTTTGCTTACAAAATAATCCACATTTTCGTGAAGCTTGTCCGGCAAGGCATTTGATTCTTCCAACAAGTCAAACATTTTGATGCTGGCTGCAACCACCATCGGCGGAATGGAATTGGAAAATAGATAAGGCCTTGAACGCTGACGCAGCAAATCGATGATTTCTTTGTGTCCTGTGGTAAAACCACCAATGGCCCCACCAAAAGCTTTCCCCAGTGTTCCCGTGATGATATCTACCTTACCTTTGCAACCATATACTTCGGTAAGTCCACGTCCTGTTTTACCTACGACGCCGGCCGAATGGCTTTCGTCTACCATGACAAGGGCGTCGTATTTTTTGGCTAATTCCAATATTTTGTCGAGCGGAGCGGCATTGCCATCCATGGAAAACACACCGTCAGTGGCAATGATGCGGAATCGTTGCGATTGGGCTACTTTCAGCTTCTCTTCCAGGTCGATCATATCGGCATTGGCATAACGATAGCGTTTTGCTTTGCACAAACGTATTCCGTCGATGATAGAAGCATGGTTGAGCATATCTGAAATGATGGCATCTTCTTCGGTGAAAAGAGGCTCGAAAAGTCCACCATTGGCGTCGAAACATGAAGCATATAAAATGGTATCTTCCGTTCCGAAAAATTTGCTGATTCGTGCTTCCAGTTCTTTGTGAAGATCTTGCGTTCCGCAGATGAAGCGTACGGACGACATCCCGTAGCCGCGTTCATCGAGGGCTTTTTTTGCAGCCTCTATTAATTGCGGACTAGCCGATAATCCCAGATAGTTGTTGGCACAAAAGTTCAAAACTTGTTGACCTGATTTTACTTTAATTTCTGCTTTTTGTGGCGTTACTATAACGCGTTCCTCTTTGTAAAGTCCTGCATTTTTTATGTCGGTTAATTCGTCTTGCAGGTGTTTTTGCATTTTTCCGTACATCGTTTTTTTGTTTTATGTATGTTCATTAATGTTATTTTTTGTGCCTCTTTTTTTAATGGGGTAAAGATAATCTTTTTTGCGTTTTCAGTCAAAACAAAATAAAAAGACGGCATTATATAGCCGCCTTTTTAGTGCTAATTTAGAATTAGTCATTTTATTAATGATAAATTTATCTTCTGTTACCCCCTAAAGCAATTAATATATAATAAATGAGGGTAGCCAGTGAACCCAATGCAGCAATAACGTAGGTATATGCTGCCCATTTCAGTGCATCACGAGCTTGTGCCTCGTTTGTAACATCAGTTATTCCTGCCCGACTCAACCACGCTAATGCGCGCTGTGAGGCGTTTATCTCAACAGGTAGCGTAATGAAACTAAACAAGGTGGTCATCGCAAACATGGCAATCCCAATCCAGATAAGTAGAGGAAAAGTTTGGATAAGAATGATGCCGGCTAATAATACCCACGTTACCCATTGCGACGTAAGGGTAACTACCGGTACAAGTGCAGAGCGCATTTTCAAGGGAGCATATTGGATGGCATGTTGTACGGCATGACCTGTTTCGTGTGCTGCAATGGCAGCTGCTGCTACACTGTTGCTCGCATAAACGCCTTCGCTGAGGTTTATGGTTTTGTTGAGCGGATTGTAATGATCGGTAAGTTTCCCTCTTGTGGAAATAATTTGCACGTCGTAAATATTGTGATCCCTCAACATTTTTTCAGCTACATCTCGTCCCGTCATTCCGTTACGAAGAGGAATTTTCGAGTATTTTTTAAATCGTTGTTGCAGGGTTGCCGAGACTGCATAACTCGCCAGTGCTATGGCAATAAATAAAACCCAAATAAGCATATTACCAAATAATTTAATACATTGTGTTTACTCTAATACAACACCTTTTTATAATGAAAAGTTCAGTTCAATTCAATACGTTGTAGTAACAAGGATATGACAACAATATTATTCACTTTATTGCCGAATAATAGTCTGTTCCCTACTTGGTCCCACCGAAACAAGAGCGATGGGGATACCCAGTTCTTCTTCGAGGAATGTAAGATAGGAATTGAATTCTTCGGGGAATTCGTCTTCCGATTTTATGTTTGTTATATCGGTTTTCCACCCCGGCAATTCAACATAGATAGGTTTAATGTTGTCTGAGAGATCAAACGGCAGATCTTCTGTTTCTTTGCCGTTTGCTTCATAAGCCACGCAAGCTTTGATGGTGTCGAACGTATCGAGTACATCGCTTTTCATCATTACCAGTTTGGTTACCCCATTCAGCATGATGGCATATCGCAGTGCAACCAGGTCGATCCACCCGCAACGACGTGGACGTTTTGTTACCGAACCATATTCGTAACCTCTATCGCGAAGCAATTTCCCGGTATCGTCAAGCAATTCGGTTGGAAAGGGTCCGCTACCTACGCGGGTACAGTACGCTTTAAAAACGCCATAGACTTCATCGATTTTGTGTGGAGCTATTCCAAGACCGGTGCATGCACCCGCACAAATGGTGTTGGATGAAGTAACGAAAGGATAGGTGCCGAAATCGATATCGAGCATGGTCCCTTGTGCCCCTTCAGCCAATACGTTGTCTCCTTCGGCAAGGCGGTTATTGATGAAATGTTCGCTATCGATGATGTTAAATGTTTTTATTTTTTCTATACCTTCAAACCATTCTTTTTCAATCGCATCCAGATCGTACGATAAGGAATATTGCGATAATATCTTTTTGTGTCGATCGGTAGCTTGCCGGTATTTTTCTTCAAAATTGTGGAATATGTCACCCACTCTCAATCCGTTTCTTGCTATCTTATCGGTATAGGCAGGGCCTATGCCTTTGCCTGTGGTTCCGATCATCGAACCCCCCTTTTCTTTTTCTGATGCTGAATCGAGTAAGCGGTGGGTAGGCAGAATGAGATGTGCCTTTTTTGAAATGAAAAGTCGGTCGGTAAGTTTGTGTCCTGAAGCTTCCAAGGCATCTACTTCTTGTTTAAACAAGGCAGGATCGATCACCATGCCGTTGCCGATAATATTTATTTTCCCTTCTTGAAAAATTCCTGACGGGATAGATTTCAGTATGTATTTTTGCTTTTCAAATTCCAAGGTGTGACCTGCATTGGGCCCGCCTTGAAAACGTGCTACGATTTGATAGTTTGGGGTTAATACGTCCACAATTTTCCCTTTGCCTTCGTCACCCCACTGAAGGCCTAAAATTACATCTACTTTCATTATTTTTTATCTTGTTTCTTTTCGGTGTTGTTGTTCGAAGATTTGTCGTCTGTTGATGCTGAGGTAAGTTTTTCCATTTCTATTTTCTTATCGCGACTACATTTGCTGCAAATGCCGTAAATATACATACTGTAATAGTGTACGGTAAATTTTTTGATTTTTTTTTGTTGAGTCTGCGTAAACAAATTGCCGTTTTTTATTTCCCGGACATTGCCACACGACATGCAGATCAGATGGCTGTGATTATCGTTGCCGTAAGCTCGTTCATACGTAGAGGCATTACTCCCAAATTGATGTTTTACCACTAATCCGCAATCGAGTAGCAATTCAATGGTGTTGTATAATGTTGCTCTACTCACACGAAAATTTACATCAATCATGGATTTATACAACGAATCCATATCGAAGTGACCTTTTGTGGAATAAATATGATCGAGGATGGCAAAACGTTCAGGTGTTTTTCGATATTTATGGAGCGTCAAATATTCCATAAATTCGTCTTTTACCTGTTTCCTTAATTTTGCATTATCCATAGTACAAAAATATTTCTTTTTTATGATATATCCTTTTTATTCGTTGTTTATTTTGAAAAGTGCTTTTATTTTATGGTTTCGGAATGCCAGAAAAATGCGGGGACACACGGACTGCTTTCGTTATGAAACGAGTCTGACGCAGTAATGAAATAATAGTACGCTTGGTCATCTTCGGGAGGGAGGTAGGTAAAAACGGGTTGTCTTATTCCGGTGGCAAGGAGGGTAGCTCCATTGTTTAAATCCAAACTATCGGTTTTGGTACGATATATATTGAAGGTAAGGCGTGCAGTAGGGTTTTTTACTTTCCAACGAAGTTGAAAACCGGTTGTCGTTTTCTCTGCTCTCAAGTCGTAGGGAGGTTCAGGTAATGTATCCGATAGCCACGTCATTGGCGGTAATTTAGCCGGATAACGATAATACACGTTTTTCATTGCATGAAGGATGTCGCGATTATGTTTCAACAAATGCTCGGTACGAAAGAAAGCGTTTCCGGATGCATTTTTAGTTCGTGAGTATTCCATCTGATCGATAATATCTTTTTGTTGCCACCCCAATTCCTGGATCTGATAAATCCCCAATCCCGGTACTACAAAACGTCCTTTGCTGTTGCCCATCCAGTCGTTTAAGTAGGGATAAAAAAGTTTGTCGCGATAGTACATCATGGGGAAAATCGCATCGTGTTTACCCGAATTCAACCACTGAATGGGGTCCTGATATACGCTGTTGTATGCCGTCCACCCATCGTTAGGGTTATCAAGAAGAGGCCGATATCTTCCTACGGGTGAGCTGCTTATCATAACCCACGGTTTTACGCTTTTAACCCAGTCGTATACTTTGCCTACAAAACGATTGATGTTGCTTCTGCGCCAATTATCGCGTGGTTGACTTTTTCCGTAACGATTATATTCCGATTGGTCGAAAAAGTTGGTGCAGTTGGCCGGGTAGCGAATGTAATCGAAATGAATGCCGTCTACGTCGTAATTGGTAACGATTTCCTTTACGATGGATAACAGATAATCGTCTGTTTTTGGATTCCCGGGATCAAGATACCATTGGTTTTTATATAGCGTAACAAGTTGTGGGTGTTTTTTTACTACGGATGCGTTGCCCAAACTTTTGATGTGGTTTTTCGACCCCAGCGGATACGTAATAAGCCATGCATGGCATTCCATTCCCCGTTTGTGGCATTCTTCTATCACAAAAGCCAATGGGTCAAATGCTTTTCCTCCATAATTTTTAGCCACACTTCGGTACATGGGTTCTATCTGCGATTGATACAATACTTCATCGTTGGTACGAGTTTGAAAAAGTACCATATTGATATGTAAACTTTTCAGTTCGTCCAGTAGTTGGATAAGCTCATTTTTTTGAGCATCTACGCTGAACATGTTTTTTGGCCAATCCAGATTATAATTTGTTGTTAACCATACGGCTCTTATTTCTGTTGCCGGATAGGCCTGCGAAAAAACTTTAATTGCAGCAGCAACTAAAATGATAAAAGAAAGGACAATTTTCTTCATTGTTAATTATAATCGTTCTAAACTTTTCATACAAATTTAGAATAAAAATACAGATAAAATAGACAACGTGTTTTGTATTTCATTTTTTTTAATGAAATTGCGTGCAATTTAGAAATTCATTCCATAGGAAAACGATAATAGTGCTGTCTAACTCATCAAAGATAGTAAGGTGTACATGACTGAAGAGCAACTCATACAAGAAATAGTTTCCGGTAATACTCTTGCTTTTAAAACGTTGATGGAAAAATATCAGGAAAGGGTGTTTCATGTGGCGATGGGTTTTGTTCATTTGAAGGAAGATGCGGAAGATCTTACACAAGAGGTATTTATCAAGGTTTATCAGTCATTATCGACTTTTAATCACGATTCGGAGTTTTCAACCTGGCTTTATCGAATAACCATCAATACGTGCATTAATTTTGTAAATCGTAATCGTAAAAAACGAGTTTTGCAATCTATTGAGGATGTTTGGCAGAGTGCATTTAATCAATACGATAAAGAGAAAACGCCGTTGGAAAAATTGATAACATCGGAACGGAACCTACTCATAAAAAAAGCCATTGATTCGTTATCCGAAAAACAACGAAGCGCTTTTATTCTGAGTAAGTATGAAGAACTTCCGCAGAAGGAAATTGCAGCAATCATGAATACTACCGAAGGTGCTGTGGAGCAATTGTTGCAAAGGGCTAAAAATAATTTGCAGAAAAAATTGAATCGCCCGTAGGAAATTACTAAAGAGAATGTCTAATTTTTTAAAAAGGCTATCAGATGAGAACGGAAAATTTCATAGATGATTTTATTCGGGATGAGAAGCAGACAGAACCCAATCCGTTCTTGACTACCCGTATTATGGCAGAAGTCGAGAAAATGCAACAGACAGAGATAAAGATTGTTCCGTGGTGGCAGATTGTTGTCTTTGTTGCAAGTATTGTTGCTGTAGTTTTTCTGGGAATTACTCTGGGTAACAGCTATATCAACCCTATATCGCAGGAGATAACGATGAATATTAATGATAATGAAATCGAAAATTTTGGATATTATTCTTTAAATAGTCATGAATAAGACCAATAAAATATGGATATGGATCGTTGTGTTATTAGGGGTACTGAATTTAACCACTATCGGCACAATTCTTTATCAAAATTATCGAGAAAATGGCCATGATGTGGTTGTTTCACTGTCAGGAGAGGGACAGAATCGAATTTCCGGAAAATATTTTCGTCAAACGTTGGGTTTTAATGATGATCAGATGGAAGCTTTTCGGCAGGCAAATCGTGAATTTCAACCCGGTGCAGCACGACTTATATTTTCAATAGATTCGCTTAAAATGGAGATGTTTAACGAACTGAATGAAAATCATCCCGATACCGCAAAGTTAAATTACTTGTCGGATCAATTAGGGAAACATCATGCCGAACTGAAGAGACTAACGAATAATTTCTATCTGAAAATGAAATCAGTCTGCGACTCTTCGCAATGCATCATGTTACAACGCACGTTTTTGCCATTGTATCGCGATGAAACTATTCAAACGCATCGAGGCTATGGTTATGGCCGTAGCGACAGTATAGGAACCAACCAGGGTTTCAGACACCGATATGGACGTAATACACAACCATAAAAGTTAAACAGTTATTAACAATATAAAAACAGAGAATTATGAAAACAAAATTAGCAATTGCAGTATTGGCATTGGTTGCAACTGCAGGATTGGCAAGTGCACAGAATCAAACCCGGAATCAAACCAAAAAGCAAGAAACGACAACCATTCAACGTGGTCCGTCTTTTGTAGACAAAAACAACAATGGCATCTGCGATAATTTCGAAAGCGGAAAGCCCGGAAATCCCAATGCAAACGGAAGGCAAGCCCTCTGCAACGGCACAGGTAAAGGACAAGGTCGCGGTCAGCAGAATGGAGCCGGTCTCTACAATGGTAAAGGCAGGGGAACAAATTTTATTGATGCCAACAAAAACGGCATTTGTGATCGTAGAGAAGTAAAATGAATTCGCCGTTAGAAAAAATTCCGATTTTTCCTTATCTTTGTACTTTCATAAAAAATCCGATAAAATAGTATGTTTGAGAATCTGAGCGATAGACTTGAAAGATCGTTTAAAATATTGAAAGGTGAGGGAAAAATCACCGAAATTAATGTTGCCGAAACACTAAAAGATGTTCGTCGTGCTTTACTCGATGCCGACGTTAATTATAAAACAGCCAAAGAGTTTACCGAAACCGTAAAGCAAAAAGCACTAGGCCAAAATGTGCTTACCGCCATTAAGCCGGAACAGTTGATGATTAAAATTGTTCATGATGAGCTCGCAATGCTCATGGGTGGAACGGCGGTCGATATCAACATAAAGGGCAGTCCTGCCATTATTCTTATGGCGGGACTGCAGGGTTCGGGTAAAACCACTTTTTCGGCCAAGTTGGCCAATATGTTGAAATCGAAACGGGGCAAGAATCCGCTTTTGGTTGCGGGTGACGTGTATCGTCCGGCAGCTATTGAACAATTAAAGGTTTTGGGAGAACAAATCGGTGTATCGGTTTATGCCGAGGAGGACAACAAAAATCCGGTAAATATTGCGCAGAATGCTGTGCAGTATGCCAAACAGCACGGGAAGGACCTCATCATCATTGATACGGCAGGTCGGTTGGCTATCGATGAGCAAATGATGAACGAAATCGAATCCATTAAGAAAGCCGTGAATCCGCAGGAAATTCTTTTCGTGGTGGATGCCATGACCGGACAAGATGCGGTAAACACAGCAAAAGAATTCAATGAGCGGCTCGATTTCGATGGAGTGGTTCTTACTAAGCTCGATGGGGATACACGAGGTGGAGCGGCTTTATCCATTCGTTCCGTTGTAAACAAGCCGATTAAGTTTATAGGAACCGGTGAAAAATTCGATGCGATCGACGTATTTCATCCTGAACGTATGGCCGATCGTATTCTCGGAATGGGCGATATTGTTTCATTGGTGGAAAAAGCCCAGGAGCAGTATGACGAAGAAGAAGCCCGCCGTCTTCAGAAAAAAATTGCAAAGAATCAGTTCGATTTCAACGATTTCCTTTCTCAAATCCGACAAATCAAAAAGATGGGGAACCTGAAAGATTTGGCATCGATGATTCCGGGTGTCGGAAAACAGATTAAGGATCTCGATATCGACGATGATGCCTTCAAAGGGATAGAAGCCATTATACAGTCTATGACCCCCGACGAACGCGCTCATCCCGAAATATTGAATGGAAGTCGTCGGGCACGCATAGCAAAAGGAAGCGGTACCAATGTTCAGGAAGTGAACAAACTCATCAAACAATTTGATGAAACACGCAAAATGATGCGTTTGATGACGCAAGGCGGTCCCAAAGCAATGATGAAAAATGTAAGGCGAAGATAAATAGGAATGATATGGAACTTATTGATGGTAAGGCCGTAGCAGCACAAATAAAAAAAGAAATTGCGGCAGAAGTCGAGGAAATGAAAGCAGCAGGAGCAAAAGTTCCTCATTTAGCCGCTGTTCTCGTTGGGCATGATGGCGGAAGCGAAACGTATGTGGCCAACAAGGTGAGAACCTGCGAAGAATTGGGGTTTAAGTCTACGCTCATTCGTTACGAATACAATGTGAGTGAGGAGGAACTTCTTGCTTGTGTGGATCGACTTAACAAGGACGATGATGTGGATGGTTTTATAGTGCAGCTGCCTTTGCCGAAGCATATTTCCGAAGATAAAATCATCGAGGCTATCGATTATCGTAAAGATGTCGATGGTTTTCATCCCGTCAACGTAGGACGCATGTCGATTGGTTTGCCCTGTTTTTTGTCGGCCACACCATCAGGTATTTTGGAATTGCTTAGGCGATACAAAATCGAAACCAAAGGAAAACACTGCGTAGTCTTGGGGCGCAGCAACATTGTGGGTAAACCTGTTGCCATGCTGATGTTGCAGAAAAGCTATCCCGGCGATTGTACCGTAACTGTTTGTCATAGTCGCACCCAAAACATCAAAGACATGTGTCTTCAGGCCGATATTATTATTGCTGCTCTGGGGGTTCCCGAGTTTGTGAAAGGCGATATGGTAAAAGAGGGAGTGGTTGTGATTGATGTGGGGACAACACGCGTTCCTTCCACCAAAACCAAATCGGGATTTAAACTCACCGGCGATGTTGCTTTTGAGGAAGTTGCTCCCAAATGTGCTTACATTACTCCGGTTCCCGGCGGTGTAGGACCCATGACCATTGTTTCGTTAATGAAAAATACCCTTCTGGCAGCTAAAAAGGAAATTTACAAGTAAAAAATCTTTGTCTTTTCTTACCAGGCTTTTGTCAATTCTTTAAATGTCTGTACCGAAGGATCGTTTTTGCTTTCTTCGGTAGCGTCATTCATGCCGTCTATAAAGAGTCGGGTATTGCTCCAGAACGTATGCATGATGCCGGCATAGCGCGGTTTCATTTCGTCTGATGCGTTTTCTTTGAACCTATTCATCATTTTTACCTGATTAAGGGCTACATCGGCTTTTCGCCAAGGACAAGCAACCACGCTAAAACCTTTTGCGGCAAACATAACAGGCGTAGGGTGCGCTTTTTCGTAATGCCAATCGCTAATGATTACGTCTTTCGGAATCATGTCTATAGCCCGGTAGGTATTGTTGTAGCTTCCTTCCCATATACCGATACCTGTGGTTTTCCCGTCGATCAGTCGGTCACCCCAAATCCATAATTCTTTTCCGTTTTGTGCCAAATGATTTCGGATAAGCGTGACCTCGCCGGCAAACAATACCGCCGGATCGCATCCGCTACAACGAGGGCAATCGGGATGTGCAAGGTAAAAAACTTCATCCATACCTGCATGGAAAGCGTCAGCTTCAAACACACTTATGATTTCGTCCACCACATCAAAAACAATGTCGTGAACTTCAGGATGTTGTGGGCAATAGCTTTTGCAATACAACCCGTCTGCATTGGGCCATGTGTATTCTTTCGGCAGAGATATGGAGGGTGTTTCGTCAAATTGAGGATAAACCTCCAATAGTTTTCCTATCTGCCCCGCCCATGATTGATGACCCAATAAGTTGATTTGAGGAATCAGGCGGATTTGATTCTTTCGGCAGCTATTCACTATTTTCTTCACGTCTTTTTCCGATAATGGCTCTTGAGCCCGCAATTCGGGATGAGAAACATACTCGTAGCGGTAATCGATACGCAAAACCAGCGTGTTTACCCCTGCCGGAGCCAACTTTTTATCGATAAGCTTCACAAAATCGTCTACATCTTGTTTTTCCGGAGCATTTATACATAAACCTTTAACGGTAAAAGGAGCTTGCGAAAAAATCCCAAAGGGGATTAATAACAAAGAGAGAAGCAAGAAGATTCGTTGGGTTGTTTTCATGATTTCATAATTTTTTAATGGGGAAAAATACGAAAGGTTGTCCGCCAATTATTGCATGCATCTCCTTTTTCTGATTCCCTTCAATTGAAGAAGATAAGGAAATACCCACATGCAATTTTTAAAGCTCTTTCGGTATAAATTTCGGACAACCTTTGTTTAACGGAAAGAACCATTAATCTTTGAATCCTACTTTTGCATGCGACCCGTCGCAATAAGGTTTCTTATTGGAATGGCCGCAACGGCAGAGGTGGATTGTTCCGCTCTTTTCTTCTTCTTTACCGTCGGGGCGAATGATTTTAAAATCGCCCTTCATTTCCAGCGGACCATTGGGAATCATTTTAATTTCTACTACCGACATAATTTTTTGGGTTTTAAATGTTAGACTTAGCCTAATTTATTTTTGGGCACAGTAGCCACAAATTCTTTCAGATAAAAAGGCTCAAAATAAGCAATATTCACAAAATTCTGTTCATTGAATGCGTTTTCCGCCAATAGGGCCATTGCCGATGCTCGCGGCTTAATATCAGGTATGAACAGGGCATGGGGATGTTGAATGACGCTCTTGCATTTTTCTGCCCCGTTGCCAAAAAAAGCAACCTTTTGTTTATCGAGCAAATCGCGATAACTGTTCTCATCGACAATATCTGCCGATGTCTTGCGAATTGTGTTCAACGATGTATCGAAAAAAGTAGCATATATTTCCATTCTTCGCGCATCAATCATCGGGCACAGGAGGGTGCTTTTTTCTACCCTGTCTTTCACGATAGCAGCCATAATTTTTGGTGTCGGGATGGCAATGAGCGGCACATTCAGTCCATAGGCCAAACCTTTGGCTTCCGATACGCCAATACGCAAACCGGTATAAGAACCCGGTCCGCTGCTTACGGCTATTGCATCAATATGCAAGTCGTTTTTTCTCACGAACTGCATGATTTCATCCGCAAAAACTCCCAACGATGCAGCATGCGATTGCCTTGCGTCATTTTCTTTGTTCATCACTATTTCCCCATTGCGGGATAAGGCACAAGAACATACTTCTGTAGCGGTTTCGATAGACAAAAGAACACTCATTTTTGGCTTTACTATTTATAGTAATAACAGTTTAGTATGGATTTTGGTTCAAATAAAAAAGACTGCATCGAGAGGATACAGTCTTTAAGATCCGAAAAAGTATTTACTTTAAATCAATACCTGTTTCTTTCGTGATAGTCGCGATTGCCGTAGCTGCGATTGTTCTGGCTTCTTTGGCGAGAACGATCTCCTTCCGGACGCGGGCGGGCAACCGAAACAGATAGGGTACGTCCGTCATATTCTGCTCCATTCAATTCGTCAATGGCATGCTGTCCGTCTGCATCATCACCCATTTCGACAAAGCCGTAGCCTTTCGAACGATGGGTATCTCTGTCTGTAATGATTCTGGCTGAGGATACTTCGCCGTATTCCTCAAAAAGTTCTCTTAAATCGGCATCGCTAATCTGATAGCTAAGCCCTGCAATGAAAATGTTCATGTAAAAATAAATAATTAAAAAAAAATAAATGAATGAAATTAGCAGAAGAGATTATACCAAGAAATAGGTTAACACGTACTTCGCAATGACTGGAAAGAAACCGGGAAAACTATTTACCTTTAAAAACCCTTTTGCGATGACAAAGATAAAAATAATAATTGAAATAGTTGCAAAATTTTGGCGATTTTTTTTCGTTAAAAGTTCAAATTAACAACAGTACCTTTCGGAACCTTATTTCCGGAAGGTACTGTTTGTGCGATTTCGATCTGATTGTTAGTTTATTATCCCGTTTCTTTTCAAGAGTGCATCGATAGTTGGTTCCTGTCCGCGAAAGCGGATATAGAGTGTCATCGGATCTTCTGTATTTCCTTTTTCCAGAATGTTTTTTCTAAACGATTCGGCCGTTTTTTTATCGAAGATGCCGTTTGCCTTGAATACCGAAAAAGCATCGGCGTCCAAAACTTCAGCCCACTTATAGCTGTAATATCCTGCAGCATATCCTCCCGAGAAAATATGCCCGAATGATGTTGAAATGCATGTTTCGGGTACTACGGGAAGAAGTTGTACGCGCTGAATGGCGTTGCGCTCGAATTCGCGGACATCGCTCGAAAAAGGCTGCATGAGGGTATGATATGCCATATCCAGGTAGCCAAAGGATAATTGTCGCAAACACAGATATCCTGCAATGTAGTTCGAAGCATCGATAATTCGTTGTATTAGTTCTGCCGGTATTTTTTCTCCGGTTTGATAGTGGAAGGCAAATTGGTCGAGATATTCTTTTTCGGTCAGCCAATTCTCCATGATCTGAGAAGGCAGTTCCACAAAATCGCGATAGACATTCGTCCCCGAAAGCGATTCGTATGTGCAGCGCGACAACATGCCGTGTAAGGCATGGCCAAATTCGTGTAGAAAAGTCTCCACCTCATCGAAGGTAAGCAGAGCGGGTTTCGTTTCGGTCGGTCGGGTGAAATTCATCACAAGAGACACATGCGGGCGACTGTCAACCCCGTCTTTTACCCACTGTCCTTTAAATTCCGTCATCCAAGCACCCGATTGTTTGCCCGGCCGTGGATGGAAATCGGTGTAGAGAACAGCCAGGAATTGACCGTTTTCGTCCAGCACATCAAAAGCTTCCACTTCGGGATGATATACCGGAATATCCGGATTTTTTACAAATTGCAGTCCGTAGAGCTCCGTTGCCAAACCAAATACTCCTTTTTTTACGCGTTCCAGTTCAAAATACGGGCGCAGCATCTCGTCATTCAGCTTAAAACGCTCATCTTTCAGCTTGTCGGCATAAAAGCTCCAGTCCCACGGTTGAATTTCGAATGGTTTTCCTTCGATTTTTGAAGCATAGGCTTGTACGTCGGCAACTTCTTTTTTCGCTGTCGGTGTGTATGCCTCTGCCAGTTTATCGAGTAAACCGTAAACGCCTTCGGTGTTTTTGGCCATCCGGTATTTCAATTCATATTCGGCATAGTTTTTATATCCCAATAAATTGGCGATCTCCAATCGGAGATTGACGATTTTCTTTACGTTATCTTGATTGTCAAATTCGCCTCCGGTAACGCATTTGGTGTTATATGCCCTATATAGTTTCTCGCGAAGATCGCGCCGTGTGGAGTATTTCATAAATGAGGTGTAACTGGGAGCAGACAAGTCAAAAAGCCATCCTTCTTTGTCCTTTGCTTTAGCCCGCGCCTGTGCAGCTTCCAACACACTTTCGGGCAACCCTGCCAAGTCGGCTTCATCGGTGAGCAGCATTTCGTATTTATTGGTTTCTTTAAGCACATTCTGCCCGAAATCGAGTGTTGCAAGACTCAATTCCATCGTAAGCTGCCGATATTTTTCTTTGTCTTCGGGTGAAAGGGTGGCTCCGCTATTCTCAAAATCTTGATAATATTTTTCTACCAGTCGGACTTGTTCGGCTGTTAGCCCCTGATTCAACCGGCTTTCGTATATGGTTTTTATCCGAAGGAAAAGTTTTTCGTTTAGATAAATAGTATTGGAATGTTCCGACAGTTTGGGGCTCAGGCGCTGCGAAATATCCATCATTTCGTCATTGCTTTCAGCGCTTAGCAAATTAAAGAACACATTGCTTACCCGATTCAGCATTTCGCCCGAATACTCCATTGCCTCAATGGTGTTGGCAAAGGTAGGCGGTTCAGGATTGTCGGCAATAGCGTCAATTTCCTGTAGGTGTTCGGTCATTGCTTTTTCGAATGCCGGTTCATAGTGTTCTATTTTGATTTTGTCGAACGGGGCAGTCCCGTGGGGGGTGGAAAAGGGGTAGAAAAACGGATTATCGCCCGCTTTCATTGTTGTCATCGTAACCATACCTATTATAACTATACCAGCGATTTTGTTCATAAAAATTTTCCTTGAAAGGTCAATTGACGAACAAATTTACATGATAATTTTCAATTTTCCCAATGTATAGTTAACATCTTGATTTTTGTTTCGGATAGAAAGTAAAACTTTACAAACATAGATAAAAGAATTGGTATTTCAGGATAAAACACACCTTCCTCGCACCAAGGCCGTACCAAGGCTGCACCATCCTTGCATGACGCTTGCATCCGCCTCGGACTTTTCTCAAGCCAAGTCTGCTCAGGCCCAGCCTCTGTATCCCGCTCTAATAGCGGGAAACATGCAGGTTTGTTTGGCAAAAACCGAACGGACTTTGGTGCTGTTGTCCCTGCTTAGAGGCAAGCATGAAGCGAAGGAAGAGCGAAGGAAGAGCGAAGAAAGGGAATCAAGAAACCTGTAAATCTATTCTAATCTTTGGTAAGATCAAACTCCAAAATAGTAGGGAGTATGGTATAACCACCGAGTCTGTAACCGGAATTTGTTCGGGACGGAATTTTAAGGGTTATTGTGTAAATTGAAAATTATCATGTATTTTTGTAAATAAGTTGGTTTGAAAAGTTGAATTTACACCAGAATAGTAGAGAAATGCAGATGAGAAAAATATTCGTTTTGTTTTTTAGTATAGCCGGTATTATTACTTTGCAGGCGCAGCATTATACCCTGCACGATATTTTGGGAGGAAAGTTTTCTGCCCGCGGAATAAAACCGATGGAGTCTTCGGCAGATGGGATGTATTATTATCAGACAGATGCCGCAAATACCGCTGTGATCAAGTTTTCGTATGCAACCGGTAATGCGGTGGATACCCTTTTCAATACGCGTAAAGCTCGTGAGTGTACTTTCGATACGTTCGAGGGATTTTTGGTGAGCCCCGATGAAAAGCGAGTGTTGGTGTATCGCGATCGGGAACAGATATATCGACATTCGTTTAAAGCTACCTATTATTATCATGATGTGCGACGCAACTTGGTGCGTAAACTTACCGATAACGAAAGCAAACAGCTAGTTCCTGTTTTTTCTCCCGACAGCAAGATGCTGGCTTACGTGTGTGACAACAATATATGGTTGGCAAAATTCGATTTCGATACCGAATCGCAGGTGACGAAAGATGGTGAATCAAACGCCATTCTTAATGGTACGACTTGTTGGGTGTATGAAGAGGAGTTTGGGGTAACGCGACTGATGGAATTTTCGCCCGACAACAAATTTTTGGCTTTTGTGCGTACCGACGAATCGGAAGTGCCGCAGTATCGTTTTCAGACGTTTAACGGACAATTGTATCCCGATTTTTATGCATATAAATACCCCAAAGCGGGAGAAAAAAATCCGCAAGTGGAATGTCGGGTATTCAATATCGATGCTAAAACCATTCGCCCCATGGATGTGCCTTTGGAAAAAGGAGGCTACATTCCGCGCATAGTCTTCACGAATAATCCCGATCAATTGGCCGTGATGACGCTCAATCGCGATCAGAACCGTTTCGATATGTATTTTGCAAGTCCGCGAACTACGATTGCAAAACTGATTCTTCGCGACGAAAACACGTATTATATCGATTCCGATTTTCTCAAAACCATTCATTTTTTGCCTGACAGATTTACGTATGTTTCCGAAAAAGACGGTTACAGTCACATCTATATTTATGGGTTGACGGGTACGTTGCAGAAACAACTCACCTCGGGGAGTTTTGATGTTACGGATTTGCCGATGGTCGATCCGCAAACCAATACCGTATTTTATGTGGCAGCCGATGAAAGTCCTTTGCGCCGAAATGTATACAAGATCAATATCGATAAAGGTCGCCCGGAAAAACTTTCTTCGAAACCGGGTTACAATGCGGCTTCGTTCAGCAAGAACGGGAAGTACTTTGTAAATCGGTGGTCCGATCTCCATACACCTGCCGTGATTTCGTTGCACGATGCCGGCGGAAAGATGATACGGACGCTAGAAGATAATGCCGATGTAGCACAACGAGTGGTCGAAGCCGGAGTGCCGAGGAAAGAATTTATAACCGTACCTGCTGCCGATGGTATAACGCAGCTGAACGGTTGGATATTGAAGCCGGCAAACGTTGACCCTTCCAAAAAATATCCGTTGGTAATGATTCAGTACGGGGGACCTAATTCGCAGCAAGTTGCCGATCGGTTTGGTATCGATTGGGAATATGCCTTGTTGAACGAAGGGTTTGTGGTGGCATGCGTTGACGGAAGGGGAACGGCTGCCCGAGGAGAAGAGTTCCGCAAGCAAATCTATTTGAATCTCGGTACAGCGGAAGCAGACGATCAGGTGGCCGCGGCGCGTTACCTCGGAAATTTACCCTATATCGATAAAAATTGCATCGGCATTTGGGGATGGAGTTATGGCGGTTACAATGTGTTGATGAGCATGAGTCGCGGTAACGGTGTTTTCAAAGCCGGTGTGGCTATAGCTCCGGTTACCGACTGGCGTTTTTACGATACCGTTTATGCGGAACGGTATATGCGGACACCCCAACAAAATCCGCGAGGATACGATAACGGTTCGGCGGTTAAACTTGCCGATAAGTTGCAGGGTAATTTACTGCTGGTTCATGGTTCTGCTGATGACAATGTGCATTTTCAGCATACCCTAGAATATGCCCGGGCACTTATTGCGGCTGATAAGCCGTTTGAGATGTTTGTGTTTCCCGACAAAGATCATTCCATTTATGGCGGTAATGCGCGTACGTATTTGTATAAAAAGGTGATCGATTTTTATAAAAAGAACCTGTAATTTTTTGTCTCAGAAATTGATGCGTTTTTGCTGCATACTTAAATAATGTGTTGAAATTCGCCGAAAACAATGAAAAATCAGTCTTCCTCTTTTTCCTTAGATGAGCGTAACAAAGCGGGCGATGATGCAATAAACCCGCATTCGTCAGCTCATATAAAAAAACCCGATTGGCTGAAAATTAAACTCGGGGAGACCGAGCGTTTTACGCAAACGAAAAAGATTGTGGAATCGCACGGTTTGCACACCATTTGTTCGAGTGGCCGTTGTCCGAATATGGGAGAGTGTTGGGATAGGGGGACAGCTACTTTTATGATCGGAGGAGAGATTTGTACTCGGTCGTGCAAGTTCTGCAATACGCAGACAGGACGCCCTTTGCCGTTGGATCGGGATGAGCCGGAGAATGTGGCACAATCGGTTAAATTGATGAAGTTGAGGCATGTTGTCATTACTTCGGTCGATCGGGACGATTTGCCGGATTTGGGTGCAGAACATTGGGCGAAAACCATTGAGGCGGTTCGGCGTGAAAATCCGGTAACCACTATTGAAATTCTTGTGCCCGATTTTCAGGGAAGAGTAGAACTCATCGACAAGGTTTGTGCTGCCCAACCCGATGTCATGGCACATAACATGGAAACTGTTCGTCGTTTGACTCCGCAGATTCGTAGTGCCGCCAAGTACGATGTCAGCCTCAAAACGCTGGCTCGTATTGCCGAAAACGGCATTTTATCCAAATCGGGCATCATGGTGGGGTTGGGTGAAACCCGCTATGAAATTTACGAACTGATGGACGACTTATTGGCTGTAGGGTGTCGTTCGCTCACCATTGGGCAATATTTGCAGCCTTCTCGTAACCATTATCCCGTGAGGGAATACATCCATCCCGATACCTTTGATGAATTTCGAAAGATAGCCCTTGAGAAAGGGTTCGACACCGTTGTTAGCGGCCCGCTTGTGCGTTCGTCTTATCACGCAGACATTTATTTTCGCCCGTAAGGAACAAAAGAGGTTGGAGGTTGTTATTATAGCGAGACTGTAGATTGTCTTTTTGTGTGAATATGAATGGTGTACGAAAGTTATTGAAAAACCCTGCCTTCGGGCTCATTCCCTTCCTCGTTTTTTCTTTTCTTGTCGGGAAAATAAATTTAAGGTTGGCTTTGCTCATATCGGCTGCGGTGGCGGGAGCCTCTTTTTTTGTCGTTAAAAAGCAAAGCAGGTTGATTTACGATCTTTCGCTTATCACGTTTATTCTTTCGTTTTTATTATCATTTTTTATTACGCCTCAAATTGACGAATTCAGAACGTTTGTTCTGATAGAAATCATTTTTGTTTTGTCGTTGATCATATCCCGTCTTTCACGTTCGAAAATCATTTTTCGGATGGCAAGGAATCCCAGTCCGGTGGTTAAGAATTATTTGAGCGAATCTTTTCGAGTCGCTTTTCAAACGCAATACGGACTTTCCATCCATCTGCTGTTTGTGTTGGCTTTTTTTATCTTTTCTACGGCCGATACTCCTTTTTTAGATAGATTGGCTGTAAAAACCGTTTTTCAAATTATTCTGATCACGATTATTGTGATGGAGATGATGCGTTTACGCATGCTTGACAGGCAACTCAGAAAAGAAGAATGGCTGCCTGTTGTGAATGATCATGGTGATGTGAAGGGGAGAATAGCCAAATCTGTTTCCAAAGAATTGAAAAATAAATTTATGCATCCTGTGGTGAGGATTGCCTTGATATACAAAGGGAAAATTTATCTGAAAAATCGCGATGAATCCCGTTTGCTCGATCCCGGTAAGTTGGATTATCCTTTTGAGCGATTTATCGATTTCGACAATCTAAATCCTGACGAAGTGGTACGCAACATCATTCGTGAGGAATGCAAAAACGAAAATATTCCGGTTCGGTTTTTATTGAAATATGTTTTCGAAAACGAGCAGGCCAAGCGCTTGATCTTTTTGTATGTTTCTGACATTGAAGAAGAAGAACTGTTTAACAGTATGCATCTTGAGGGAGGAAAGTTATGGACCGAATCGCAGATAGAAGAAAATATCGGGAATAATCTTTTTTCGGAATGTTTTGAATTGGAATACGAATATCTGGAAAATACCATTCTTATGGTTCGTCATTTAAAGCACAAATCGGATTACTCATAATGAGCCCAATAAAAAAGGATCGCATCAAAATAAAAAAATAAGTCGCAGAAAATTATAGGATTGGATTTGTTGCCCTATAGGTATGCAAATCCAAAGAGGATGAAATCAGGTTGTGATACACCCTCTTTGTGCATGAGAAAAACAAATCGCTTATAGATTGAACAATCGTTTTAAATGACGGTCGTAGATGTTTTCTTCAACGCAAGAGCCGATGATATCGGCATACTTCTTGAGCAAATCGGTATATTCCGTACCCATCTCGGCTGCCACTTTATAAGCAACATGGATTAACTGACGGAAGTTGGGATTATAATCGGGATGATTGGGAATATGACGCAGCGTATTGGCAAATTTTTCGTTCGACCAACTGTCTACCTCGTTAACAGAGGGTAGTTTAGCCGGATCGATATCAATTACATCGGCATACGGAGCGCACAACTCTTCCCTTCTTCCATATGCATTTGCATATATTTTTTTGGCAGCAGACAATCCGTCGTTTCCTGCAATGGCCAAACCAATCACCTCTTCCAGCCAGGTAGTTCCTGCTGTTTTCAGGTGTAGTCCTTTGTCATATTTGTTAATGATTTTTGCCATGATCGGATAAATGGAGAATTTATCGCTTCCTGAATGTACGCTGAGCTTTAATTCTTCAGGAAGGCCGAATTCTTTTACTGCAAAATCAATGACGAGAACATCTTCTTCGAATTCCTTTGCAAACTGATCGAGATCGCCTACATAATCCACTCCCTTATTGAATCTTCCTGTAAATTTAGGAGCGATTGTTTGGACAGGAACACCTTTATCGGCAAGCATTTTCAGTATAAACAGCATTTCTACCGGTGTTTGAGGTGTTTCCACTTCATCCATGGATACTTCGGTAATAAAATTCCCTTCTCCTTTTTCTTTCTTCAGATAAGCATATATTTCGGATGCTTGTTGTGTTGCAGCCAAAAATTTATTGGCGATTTCTTCCAACAGTTGACGTGTAATTTCCAACGGTTTTGCAATGCCCGGCACGTGTAATTGCCCCATAAATTTTTCGCAGGAAGAAATAAAAGCCTCTATTTCTTCTTTTTTGCTTTCTTTCCCTATGAAAGCAGCTACATCGAGGGTGAAAAAATCGGAAACCTCAACAAAAGGTTCAACGGTTTTCAGATTTATGTGATCCGCATCCACAAAGTAGGGTCCTTTGTAATTTAGTGCTTTTACGGCTTCATCGGCTTCTTTTCGCACATCGGAGGGGTGGGAGTTTACATACATATGTTCCCGATTCGATTTATTCCATACCGGTATAATTTCTAATCCTGCTTGGTTTGCTTTCATTAATGCTCTTAACTGGGCTTTGCCTTCATGTGAGAATCTGTCGCCCACTCCAAAACTGTATTTTCCTAATTTCATCATGATCCATGTATTTTAGTGAATTTCTAATTTTAAAAATCGAAATAATTTTTCGCATTGTAATACGAAATGTTTTCAACCATCTCTCCCAAGAATTCCATTTCGGATGCCGGAAGCAGACCATTTTCCACATCGTTGCCGAGAAGATTACATAAGATTCGGCGAAAATATTCGTGACGCGGATACGATAGAAAACTGCGGGAGTCGGTAAGCATGCCCACAAAACGGCTCAACAGTCCCATATTGGAAAGTGAAGTCAATTGCGCTTCTATTCCTGTTTTTTGATCGAGGAACCACCATGCAGCACCAAATTGGATTTTACCGGGAACAGATCCATCCTGGAAATTTCCTATCATTGTGGCCACAAGATCGTTGTCTCTCGGATTGAGGTTGTAAATAATGGTTTTGGCAAGTTTGTTGTCTACATCCAATCGGTCAAGAAAACGACTCATGTTTTTTGCAACGGTAAAATCGCCAATGGAATCGAATCCGGTATCGGGTCCCAACTGTTTGAACATTCGGGTGTTGTTGTTTCGGATAGCCCCATAGTGAAACTGCTGAGTCCATCCTTTTTCCCAATCCATCACAGCACCTTCGTATAGCATGGCCGATTTGAATTTAAGAATTTCTTCTTTCGATAGTTCTTTTCCTCCATATACTTTATTAAATATAGAGTCGATTTCTGTTTGCGTGTAAGGTTCGGCATAAAATTCTTCTATCCCATGATCGGATAATTTGCAACCTGCGCTTGCAAAAAAATCGTGACGTTTGCGCAAGGCTTCGATAAGGTCGGAAAATTTGCTGATGGTTATGCCGGAAACTTTGGAGAGTTTTTCCACATATGCGCGGTATTCTGTGGGATTTTCCACCGCCATGGCTTTGTCGGGACGCCATGCCGGCAGTACTTTTACTTCGAAACCTTCTTTTTTCAATGCCAGATGATATTCGAGGCTATCTACAGGATCGTCTGTTGTGCAAACGGTTTCCACATTAAATTTCTTTAATAGTCCACGTGCAGAAAACTCCGGAGTCCGCAGCTTTTCGGTACAAATCTCATAAATCTTTTTAGCCGTTTTCGGACTCAGAATTTCTTCTACTCCAAATGCCGTTTTCAGTTCGAGATGTGTCCAGTGGTACAGCGGATTTCGCATGGTGTAAGGAACGGTTTCTGCCCACTTTTCGAATTTCTCCCGGTCCGATGTGTCTTTGCCCGTACAATAGCGTTCATCAACGCCATTGGTTCGCATAGCGCGCCATTTGTAATGATCGCCTTCGAGCCATATTTGCCCCAGGTTGTCAAATTGATGATCGTTAGCGATGTATGCCGGATTTAAATGACAATGATAATCGATAATGGGCATTTTTGCGGCATGTTCGTGGTACAGTTTTTTTGCTGCATCGGTTTGCAGTAAGAAATCTTCGTGAATAAAACTTTTTTTCATAGACGTATGTTTTT
>Ga0116191_1000348_pt1 | contig 43194 bp, 37 predicted proteins | sample AD_UKC111_MetaG_FD_89897 | JGI IMG/M metagenome (GOLD analysis project Ga0116191, IMG submission 89897) | Active sludge microbial communities of municipal wastewater-treating anaerobic digesters from Hong Kong - AD_UKC111_MetaG | ecosystem: Engineered > Bioreactor > Anaerobic > Digestate... | reverse complement strand
GAATCTGCCACCGGTAGCAATAAGAGTGCTCACTGTGTTTCTCCTTAAACTGTGCTTACATCACCAACAAAAATCTCTGGCGGGGGACAAAGCTGGTTCGAGACAATGACGAGTCCCGTGCCAAAATCGTAGCATTCCACTGTCTCGGTTCCTGGTTCGGTGCCAGCCGTTGTTGACCACGTGAGACCGTTGTCCTCCGATAGCATCCATTGATTATCATAATTTCGGCACCCGCTTGCCCAGGTATCTCCCAAATGTCCAACGCCCATGTTGTATATATTAAATAGTCCCCCTGGTGTAGACCAAACCTCAGACCATGTTTCACCATAGTCTGACGAACGCCACACAGCGTTGCGGCGTGCAGGCGATTGTGTGCTTGACCACTTGGTTAGTGTCGCAATGGCGGTTCCATCCTTGGCTAAGGCGATGCCTGAACCGAAACTTTCAGTTGTACAAGTGTCAGACGATATAGTCCAGGACTCACCATTGTCGTGAGAGTACATGAAGTAAACTGCCATACAGTCTAAAAATCGGCATTCGGATTGGGTGACAGCCACAAAGTTACCTTCGCCATCTGTGGCTATATTAAGAAAGTCGGTGTAGCTTAATGCTGTTTCCCATAGGTTGCCCGTGGTGTAATGCCAGGATGAAAACATATCGTCGGAATACAGCATGAATAGCCCATAGACGCCTGGCCCTCCGTTGGCTGCATTTATGTACCCCACCCATCTACCGTCTGGGCCTACAGCTATATTGCCTATCTCGTCACCGCTGATGACACCATAGCCACTTGTGGGACGAGCAATGATTTCCCAAGTTAACCCATCATCTGTGGACTTTGCCATATACGGGGCATAGCGTCCTGTGCTGCTCTGATAGCCAGCAGTATCCCACGACACAGCCACCCAGTTACCGTGCCCATCTCCGGCAACACTGCGGAAGTACCAGGCTGGGTTGTCCCAATCATCATCGCTGTCTGAGAACTCAGCAACCTTTGTCCAGGTCTCCCCGTTGTCGACAGACCTGAAAAGCAGCGCACCACTGAAAGATTCGTCATCCGTTTCGCTGTAATCCGTTCCTGCAATGATGGTGCCATTGGCCTCGTACATACATGTCAATTCAAACCATTGATAGTTATCTCCAAGGGGGCCAAAAGCCCACGTTTCACCATTGTCATCGGAGTATAGGGTTCCTACTGGATAAGCTGTGGTTCCTATGATTCGCATTGTGTCTCCTATATTGCCAGGAAGTAGGGTGCGGCTTCCGTACCTACAGCGCGGCCAGAGTAATGTGTGAACGTGCCAAATTGTACATATGCTGCATAACCAGGTACACCCTCGACGGCCAACAGTTCAGTATCATAGGCTGTGATGCCACCGCAAGTTAACCACACGGCGTATGCGGGGCCAGCCGTGCTGCCCACGTCGATGGTCATGCTGTACAGGAAAGCCAAAGCCGGAATCGTAGGGTCTTCCTCGTTGTACCCAGACACAGGGCCGTACACTCCCACGCTTGGGTTGGCAATGTTAGTGGTGTTGTTGTCGATGGTAAAGTTCTCCAACACTGAGCCATCGTTGAGCGTTACTGTACCGTACAGCTTAGTGGAGCGCCTGGACTGTCCCTTAACCGTCACAGTCGCTGGCACTTCAATGTCTCCCACGATTTGACAGATTGGAATCAGGATGACATTGTATGCCAGGGCATCCGAGAGGGCGTCGCTCAATCCACTGTACGATACCTCATAGTTTTGCAGCAAGCCTCCGCCCCCATCGTAGCGCCTGATGAACTCCTCAGGCTCAGCGAACTCGATACCAGGCGACAAGATACGGTTGTCAAACACATCCGTAATGTAATGGCTGGTTCGCTTGGTGTTCTGATTGCTAATCCTGGTTCCCGCTGGGCGCATTAAACCTCCTCGTCAGTCCAGTACAATTCAGAGATGTCCGGTAGCTGAATCAGCGTGGGCACGATGGCTTCGCCATTGTCATCGACGGTTACATCGACTTGCACCACACGCATCTTATAGTAGTGCTTATTGAAATAAAAGCCAACCATGTCACCCAAGTCCCAATGCACGCCATATAGACAGTTTGGTGTCGGCTTAGCCTTGAACGTGACCTCGATTTTCTGTGTGTTATCCATCAGGTAACTGTCAGCCGTGGCTATAACAGCGGCTTCTGAGTCCTGGCTGGTAGAATCCGAGGTGGCTTCGATGGCGTTCCAGACAGAGGCGTCCTGTGCGTCGTACAGGCTGACCCTGCGGTAGATGGGGCGCACGCCGTTAGCCATTTTTCCCACGCCATAACAAACTGTCACCTCAGACACCCTGTCGTTAGAGTAGTCAGGCTCGTCAATGTTGCCGTTCTCCAACGAGAACGTCACAGGTGTGTTGTTGTACTCGTTGTCTTCGGTAAAGTCATTCCCAGTTTGTCCGTAGTAGACCCTGAATTGATAGTGCCCTGGTGCTGTCTCCACAATGTCGAAGTCTGCGCCCAGCCCAGAAATCTCCTCCAGCACGGTTGCCAAGTTGTCATAGCGATAGCACAGATTCAGTTGGTGACCGTCCTCGTCCAAACCCTCGTGTGTGTCGTCCTCACATGATAGATAAGCTATCTCGCGCCCAGCGGCAATGGTACCACTGATACACTGGTCACGCACCAGGTGACGCATGATGTCTGTCCAGTGGTCAAGCCCAGAGCACCAGCGCAGCTTATCGACCTCCGGCGTTCCGTAGACTTCCACCTCCTTCAACGTGAACTTGACATTCACCGTGTCCCCATTGTCGAACAGTGTGAAACGCAGCCAGTAAATCTCCGTGAATCCAGAGAACTGTACGCCTGACCCTTTAATCCAGTCGTCGGGCGGAGCGAATGTGTACTCGCCGTCTTTTGCCATCGGTCTGCCGCTCACAGCACAGCCATCATTGGCACCCTGTAAATATAACCAGCCTCTGTCAGTAAAGTACTGTACAGCCAGAGCCGCCCCCTGGGTATCATTGGTTCTACCGAACGTGAAGCGCACGCCGGAGAACTTGCCTGTGCAGCCAATGTAAAGATAACGCTGCGTTTCCATGACGCTGCCGTGCTGCCCCGCAATAGTTATCTCGTCAGATTCGGATGATATACTGCCATCAAACGCCTCAGGATATGCCAACGCTGTGTATCTCCTGGAGCGCCAGTGGGGTTCGTCGTCAAACTCTGTTGGGATGATGCCCCACACAGCACCCACGTTGTTGGTCAAGTAGTACCAACCCTCGGTGTAAGGCACAGAGCCGTCGTCTGGCAGGATGACACGACGCTTAAGCAGCGATTTCAAGTCTGACCCAGACGTGGTGTAGACTTCTGAATCGCCATCGACGGTAACCTCTGACTTTCGATGTAAGCCGTAGAAGTCAACGTCCCAATTTGTAGCAACAGTCAGTGATGGCGGTCGGCGGAAGATATGCACCACGGTATCCAGCGGCAAGACGCGGCGGGTCATCTGCGACCTGGGTGCTGTAATCTCGTACTCACCCCAGTTGTGAGCAAACATCCCGTTCAACGCCTTGATATAGTGCAGGCTCTTAAATGTGCCCAGAACGTTGCCCTGTCCCATAATCATCGTTCCGCCCACATCGTCAAGCGGTGTCCCCTCTGGCGTAAACAGCTTGATGCTGTACTGCCCCTCCAGTGGTCTGCTGGAATAAATCGAGTAAGCCATCTTAACTCCTAAATTGCATAGTAAGTATCCTGCCAGTCTACAGTAACCTGGAAACCCTCATTCATGTCGCTGCTGGACACTGTGATGCGGTTTAATCCCTTGGCTCCCATGCTGGCTGGGATTAAACCAAAGCTGGCCAGGGTCGACTCGTGTGACAAGGCAACCAGTGCGCCCGATGCACGGGAGACCGAGCGCTGGCGACAGTCGATGATGACAGCATCTCCGGCAGGGATTGTACCATAGACATGCAAGATAAATGGCGCTTCGTAATCCCAAATGGTGTTGGTGATGGTTAAATCGGTGACCGGCCCCTGAGCAGAGACGATTGGTTTAAGCCAGGCCGTGCCTTCCGCGATGGTTAGCTCATTGTAGCCTATGTCCAGTGTTGTGGAGTGTGAAGCGCCGTACCAAAACGGGTCTAGCGCCGTGAGTGTCAGTGGGAACTCAGCGTAGGTTGGGTCGCTCTTGACATTCAGGGGAGAATCCATGGCGTCAGTTAGTATCACGTTATATAGGTGAAAGACATCATTTTTGTCAGGGTAGGCCAGGTTGAACGTAAAAGGCCCATATAGCGGGTTGAACAACCGCAGCATCTCCTGGCGTTTAACCCAGACATCAAATTGGTCTCGCCCCTTAACTTGAAGTCTGCCCGTGAGTTTGCGCGGTGCGAGCGTCCTGTACTCGACATAGCTGTAGTTTTGCAGTGGCTTGGCGCTGTTGGTAACGCGTGTATCTGGCAGCGCTGTGCCGGCTGTAAGGGTTAACTGGGTCTTACCGTCGAATGTGTATGTGACCCCCCTGGCTGTCGTGATGGAGACCAGATAGATGCCATGTCCTTCGGTTAGCATTAAACTCCTAAGTAAGAATCATACCACGTGGTGACTACCCTGAGCGTGCCGTAGGCTGTGCCAATGATACGAATGCGGTTAGCGCCGAACCCTGGGTCTAAATAAAAGTCCAACGATGCCGACTCGTAGTTTGAGCCCACGTGAGAGATGATGTTGCCCCGTATGTTGCTGAAAACGCCGCGCTCCTGCAAGGGGTCTGTGACAATCGTGATAACCTCATCTTCCATCGTTTGAAGATAAAGCGGCCCAATTTCTTGGTGGGTGTGCATGTTGAGCACCCTGAGTAAGTAGACGACACCCGTGACTTCGATGGTAGGGTATGCGATACCCGTGCCCATGATGTCTAAATCAAACTCCTGGTCAACGTCCCACTGGAATCCGCCGGTGTGTTCCCATGTGTTTTGGCGTACAGTGGTGTTATAGAACCAGGGGTCGGACGCCAGAAACGTTAGTGCCAGGAACTGACCACGGGGGCCATGCAGTTCCTCGGTAATCGACACCAGTACCACCTTGTGCAGCGACAGGATAACGTTGTTGCTGAGTTCCAGGTTGAGGTCATAGCAGGTGTACCTCGATATAGCTGGGTCATGCGAGAATGTCCTAAATAGCTCGGCACGCTTGGCTTGTACGTCTCCCGTCACTGGAATCGAGAGTATAACCGAGCGGCTGGGTATGTTAAGTCCACTAAAGTATGCGCCGTCCATACGGTAGCTTTCCAGCATCCGCACGTTAGGTTGAGGGATACCTAGCCCAGAGATGAGAACCGGCTTTAGATAATGTCTAAGCTTGGTCTGCTCGGCTGGTTCGACATAAAAGCCAGAGTACGTGTTGTTGTACTTGGTAAAAAACACACCTGTTATAGTGAACGGCATAAGAAGCGGGTCTGTTTCCATAAGCTCCTAATGGTACAGGTTCAACGCAAGCTGTACATCGCTAACCACGCTGCCCCTGCTGGGTGTGCGCCCTTGTCCATAAACGCCAGTGATATTATAGTTATTATTCACCACAGTGGTAGTTTCAACATTATTGGTTGTGTTATAGCTGGCAACCGTGTGGGTCGCCGGTTTACCGCCCAGGAACCGCGATGTCATCGGTGAGACCTGGACATATTCAGGGCCAGCCTCGCCGACCAGGAAGTGCCGAGGGCTGGTGACGAGCCCACTGAATCCCTTGGCATGTGCCTCGACACCCATTGGTTTCATCAGACCAAACACTTTCATCCCCGACGCCGATGAGAGGATTGTCTTTAACCAATCTGGCAGCGACAGTTTGGAGAACGCCTCACTGATGGCCTGCACCAGTTTCTCAGCAGCCGTTGTTGCTTGTGCTATCAATCCCACGTTGGGGTCAGGATTATACCACATATCGTTCATTCTGGTATATGCCATACCGGTCGCCTCGTCCCACCCCACGCTCATCATGGCTACAGGCAGCGAATCCCTGGCCGCCATGTCCTGCACGGCTGGAACAACGTCTCTCTTGATACCAAAGGGGAACCTATCGGCCATCTTGCCGGTCATCGCGTCCACACTGGTATCTGCTGCCCCCGACAGCGTTGTGGACAACGCCATAGTTACATTATCCTTCTCCGCTTCAAAGGCTTTTGCGATGTTTTTACCGAAGTCCTCGGATATTTTGATATTAGGACTGATGCCACTTTGGGCCGCCTCGATTGCATCGGCTTCAGCCTGGGCAGCCTCTTTAGCTTTATCCAACGATTCCTGCCGTCTATCAATCTCTTCATCAAGGGCGTCTTTCTGGCGCTGTATAGCTTCCTGCATCAACTCAACCATTCTGCGTTGATTCTCTATGGCGATACGCTGTTCAGTCTGCATCGCCTTGCGGATGTCCAATTCTTCCTGGGCGTATGTTACCTCTTCCTGAATAGCCTCAAGCTGCTCATCGATTGCCTCCATCTGGGCATTGGCTGCGTCTATCTGTTTCTGCGCGGCCTCCTCCACAAGCTCCTGCTGCTTTTTCTGGTTATCCAGTTGCTCGCGCATCCTGTCCAGCGCTTCCTGCTGCTGCTCAACGCTGTCTTCGACGAGCAGTTTTTCCGTCTTGAGCGCCAGTTCCCGCCCTGACGTCTCCTGTTTGCGTATCTTGTTCTTGGTCTGCTCAATGAACAGTTCCCAGTCCAGAATCTTGAGCCGTTCCTGGTCTTTCTCAAGCTGCTTCTCCGCCCTCTCGATGGCGTCTTCCAGGGCTTTGTTCTGCTCTTCATGCTGCTTGCGCAGTTGGTCAAGCTGCTTTTGCTGCGCTTTAACGTTTTTCTCAATGGCTCGGCGTTGGCGCTCCAGGGGGATTGAGAGCAGCCTGGCTTTGGCTTCGGCTCTGGTGAGCGTTTCCTCGAATGGGCGAAGCTCCTGGTCAAGGGCGCGCTCGACTTGGGTAATACCATAGAGCTGCTCTTCAATACGTTTCAGTTGATGCTCATAAAGCTCAGACTGGTACTCCAGGCTTTTCAGTGCGGCAGTCTCGGACTTAATGTAGCTCTCTCGGCGTTTGCTGGCAGTCTCACTGGACAACGCGTCCATCGCTTTGTTGTATGTGTCGATTGCCTGGTCAAACTCGGTGTATGTCTGTTTCTGTGCCTCTTCCACAGCTTGCTGCGTGGCAGCCCGAACTCTGGCAATTTCGGCGGTAAACGGTTCAGTCTGGGTGGGCACAAACTCCATGCGTACGGGAACTTTAAGCTGAGCACCGGAAAGCCAGGGGATTGCCGACGCAATGGTGTTCCAGGCGATGATGGTATCACGCAGTATATTATTGATTGTAACTTTAACTTTGCTATACCCGTCATTTATGCCTGATATAAAATATGCACGTATGCGCGGGAACATGTCGAGCAGGTCACTCCAGAACGTCTTGTTTATCTGCTTCGAGGCAACCTTAAAGGCGTTGGTCACATCGGGAATCGTCTTGAGTGTCAGGTTGTTGACGTACTCGTCGATGGCGGGGAACATAAGTTCGCCGTACTCTTTGCCCCAGATGGACGACTGCGCGGCTTTCTTCAGTTCCTCTCGGAGCTTCTCTCGTGCTTTTTCAACATCTGTGATACCAAAGAATGCGCCGGCTGCCTGGTCAGCCTGTTGCTGCTTGGCTTTCTTTGAGAACAGCGCCTGGATTCTCTCCCACAGGTTGAGCGTGCTATTCATCCTGGCTGTATCGGCTGCCTTGGTTGCCTCGTTGTAGATAGATAACTGGTAGTCTTGCTCTTCTACGGTTTTGCCAAGTGACTTGCGCAATTCACGCTCAGCTTGTGTTTTAGCAGCGTTGATTGCTAGTGCTATGGCTGTCCCAGTGGCAGTAGCAACCATTCCCAGGACGTTCTTTGTGCCCATCGAGCCTAAGAAGCGTCTGAGCATGAACCAAGCATTGCCCGCCTGCCCGCCGACAAAAGCCAGTGAGTCGCCCACTGCCATAATGGAGTCCCGCAATCCAGCGGCGTTTTTCTTCTGCGCTTTTGAGGCAGTTTCGTTAGCTTGCAGTTGTAGTGTGTTTTGCTGAAGCGCGGCGCTGCCCTGTGCAACAGCAGCAGCCTGCTCCTGAGTGGCTTTGGTATCCGCAATAACAGCAGTGGCGTGCTCTGCCTGAGCAGCTGTAGCTTCAGCGGTAGCCTTATTGTTTTTCTCCAATGCAGCGGTTGCGTCGTTGGCTGCTGTTTGCTCCTGGGCTAACGCTGCGGCCACAACACCGGCCTGTTCAATAACGTTACCAGGGGCTGTACCCTGTGCGACGCCCTGTGTAGCCACGGCTGCCGCCTGGGTTGTGCTTTCCACGACGTTGCTCACCGCGACTGTGGCGCTCTGACTGGCCTCGTTCTTTACGCTCCGTGCAGCACTCTCGACCTTACCGGCGCTTACCTTGGGTTTAGCCTCGCCTATCTTTTTGAGCGACAGAAGAATTGTGGTTCTAGCGGCGTTGAGTATCTTCTCCGCTGCCTCTTGTGAGTAACCCATTGCTTCGGCACCGTAAGCCTCAGCAAGGTGCTGGTAAGTCTCTGGAGCTCTGTGCCCTTCCAGGATGTAGTTAACGGCCTCCGCCTGGATTTCCTCGTCCCACTGTCGGAACTCCTGCATCCGCCGCTGGTAGACCTTGGCCGCCTGCTCGTTAAGTTCTTTGGAGTGCTCACTAATAACATCGAGCCGCAGGAATGACCGCCATGTTCGTGTGAAGCCCGTGGACTTGGGCGCTTGTGCCTTGGTTGCCTCAGAGAGTTTTTGGTTACTCTCTGCCAGTGCAGCGTCGGCTCGCTTATTGTTGGCTTCCAGTGCTTTCGCAGTCTCTGCATTGGCCGTATCGACAAGCTGGGCGCGTTTATCGAGTGCTTTCTCTATAGCGTCAATGTACAACCTGCTCTCAGTGGCAGTCTCAGGCTGCTCGATGACAAGTCTGGTTGCAGCCTTGAGTTGCTTTTCCAAAACCCTGCCCACCGATGCACTGGCAAGTTCAGCGTCTGAGAGGTTTTGAAGCGCCAACAGGAACGATTGTGTTTCGCTAATGATAGCCGCAGCCGACTCGGATGGATTGGTAGCTCCACGAGAGCGCAGTCGGTCTGTGAGGAGAATCATGCGTGTTTCAATGTCACGGATTGGCTCAACGGCGGCGACGGCGGCGCTCTTATCCAGCTCAACAGCCTTCTTTTTTACTTCGTCCACCGCTGTCTTGAGTTCCTCTGCGGCTTGTTGCATCCCTGCCCCAGGTTCGCCAGTGGCTTCCGAAGCCGCCTCAACGACAGTGCCTAACTTAGCTTGGGCCGCTTCAGCCTCGCTTACCGCTGCTTCAGTAACTTTTTTGCGCACGCGCTTTTTAGTCGCTGTGACCGCCTTGGTTACAGCTTGCTTAACCTCTGCGGTTTCTTCGGTAGGCTCATCTTCAGGAAAGACCTCCTCTACGGGAATATCGCCCTCAGGGCCCAAAACAAACAAGACATCTTTCCTGGTTAACTTCTTGGTAGTCTTAGCACCACCGCCGGAAGGTGCAGTTTCACCAGATGCAGTACCACCTTGTGCTGTAACTCCGCCTTGTGTTGCGGCTCCACCTTGTGTTGCGGAAAGTATGCTTGCTTCTGCGGCTTGAACCTTGTTTGCTGCTCCTTGAATCCCGACCTGTGCAGATTGTACCATGGCGGCAAGGGGAGCGGCCATAGTTTGTACTGCTGCTGTCGTTGTTGGGGCTGCTGGGGCAGCGCTTACCGATGCGACCCTGGTTGTGCTCGATGTACCCCTGGGGGCTGTGACAGTAGGAGCACCGCTTACTCTAAACGAACGCGTGGACTGGATAGAACTGAGCACAGTATTGATTACCGACATATCCTCAGGTATCAGCTTATAGCCAAGTTCTTCCAATCGTGCGTAGATTTGCTGGGCGGTCATGCCCTTGGCATACATATTTTGGACACGGCGTACAATTCCCATTGCAAACGCCTTGTCCAGGTTAGACATGAACGTCTTGATTTCCTCGCTGGACGCCATGCCTGCTGTGATAGCCTTGACAGCCCCTGGGTCGACCACGCCCATCTGGAATGAGCTGAAGAACTTGTCGACAGGCCCAAACACCTGACGGAATGTCTTGTCAAGCGCCACTCCTGCTTTATGGAGAGCGCCCTTGATGTCACCAGCCGTCTGCTTTGCATCAGCACTAGCCACTGTCGCAAAGTCCTGAACTGCTGCTTGGTAATTGCCTACGAACGTGGCTGCCGACTTGGTGATAACATCGAGCCCAAGGGTGTGAGGGACACCTTTGAGCATATCAATGCCAACCCGTACAGAACTCTTGGCTGAATCGACTACACCGTTAATTTTATCCATGATGGTGTAACGCAAGTTTGTAATCAGGTCAGCCGTAGCTCGTGTCTCAGGTATAATACCAAGGGTGGTTGGTGCAACTTTCAGCTTATAGTCAAGCTTAGCGACCTGTTCCTTGGCCGAATCAATAACACCGTTGATTTTATTTGCAATGGTGTAATGCAGGTTTGTAATCAGGTCAGCCGTAGCTCGTGTCTCAGGTATAATACCCAAAGTAACAGGCGCAGCTTTTATTTTGTAACTTAACTTTGAAACTTGGGCTTTAACAACATTAACTGAGTTGTTAACATAGTCCGTGATAGATTTTTCAATGTCTGTTGCTACGGTTGCAGCGGCAGCGGCGCTTTTCTCGACACGTACTGCGGGGGCGCTGGACGTTAGCACAGAGAGCCCTTTGTTAAACGCAGTAGCCGCAGCATCAGCGGTGGTCTTGGTGAACTTGGTGACAGCAACTTTCACTTCTTGTGAACGATGCTCATACCATGATTTCCAAGTCATTTGCCATAGCGAACTGTAATTTGCTATATCTGCTGCTTGCTCTCTGGCAATCCTGGCTTGGGCTTCGGCCTCTGCTTTAGCCTGAGCCTCGGCTTGCTCCTTGAGCAGACGTTGCTGCTCAGCCTCCGCAGCATCAGCCTGGGCTTTTAATACCCTCTGGCGCTCTTCTTCGGCGGCACGTTCTTGCTCGGCTTTCTTGCGCTCATACTCTGCAAGGTTGATTGTTACCGTAGTTGAAGGGATTTCTGCGGCTGACACACGAGGACTGCGCTTTTTGCGTGTCTTTGGTTTGACCTCAGGAGCAGGCTGTTCAGCCTCGGTCTGCATAGCAGCAGTGGTCTCTTCTGTAGTCTTTTCGACTGTAGTTTCAACCATTGTGGCTGTTGCGTCTGCAATCTGCTTCTTTGCTTTACGCACCCTTTTCTTAACAGGCTCTGTATTAACTTGCTCAGCCTGTGGTTCCTGGGCGGTCTGCTCAATGCTCTGCTCAACCGTGGTGCTGGCGACTTCAGCAGCGACTGCGGCGGTAGCTGTTGTTTGCTCTGTGACCGTTGCTGCCGCTTGCTCCAGGGGAGCGGTCACGCTCGTTGTGTCGACAACGGGTGGTGTCTGAGCTATCTTAGCAGCAGCTTCCTGTTGTGCTTTGGTTACAATATTAGCCTGAGCTTTTTGAGCCTTTGCAAGGGCTTCAAGCATCTCACCCTTTTTCTCAGGGTGGACGCGCCAATAGCGGACAAGCTGAGTAACCTCTCGTGCAAACGACTTGGGGTCGATGCCTTCATCTTCTGGAGCCCAGACCCCCTTGCCTGTGCTGCTTTTCTGGTATAGACCAAGGTATTCTCCGGTCTGCTGTATAGTCTCTGTAGCACGAACTTCACTCAAGGGTATATTTAGCCAAGGTCGGTTACCCCTGGCTTTTGCTTTATAGCCCTGTGCTTCAGCCAGACGACGCCCCTGAGCGCGGCGATTCTCCAGACGGTTCTCCGTGACATCCATTACCCAGTCTATGTCCTCTTTTGTCACGGATGTCAGCGTAGTAAGTTCTTTCTCTAGCTGCTCATTGAACCACTCGGTTGTTATCTGTTCATTGTTGTCTCGTGCTTTTTTAACGATGTCCTTGATGACATCGCCAGCAGCAATTCTCGTTTCCTCTTTGGGCAGCGTCTCAGAACGCATCACACGGCCTAGTTCACTCATGAACTTATCCGTGTTTTCAACCAGGTCGTTGATGGGCGTTACCGTAATTGCCTTGCTAACCGCCTGGATTACCTCTGTTGCTTTCTGCGCTTCCTCTTTTAATTCGGCGGTAGCATCCTCAGAGACAACCTTTGTCTTAGCGCCGGTAACTGCATTGAACTTTGCAATATAGTCGCGGGCCGCTTCGAGTTCCCGCTGATAATTGGATTGCTGCTGCTTCAGCCTGTCAATCGGCGTGTATGCAGCTTCCTTGCGACCCCTAGGCTGCTCATGGGGCACGGCAGGTAAATGCTGCACGGGGCGCGTCAGTGTACTGGGGCGCTCAGCCATGGCTGCCTGACGCTCTTCCTCACGGAGCTGGATTTCTGACTTCTTTTGACGGTGGGCAGCCTCAATAAGCGTGGCGTGACGCTGCCTATCAAGTTCTATCTGTTGCTTTTCCCAGACTTGAAACTCTTCGCTGAACTCCTGGGGGGACTCCAACAACTGCTTTGAGATTGACTCGATAGGTTTTTTGTAACGCAGTGACAGCGTTGCGACAAACGCTTGGATTTCCTGGTCAGATGCATTAAGCGCATCGAGTCCCTTTTGAATTATTTCTACGTAGTTAGTCGCGCGTTGCTCCAGGGCATTTTGAACAGTGCTGGCCAGGCTACGCAGGTTCTCTACACGGGATTCACCAGGTAGAGGCTTTACTTCTCCGCCCATAAACACAGTCGATGTGTTGACTTCCTGCCACCAATCGATAGTGTTCAGCGCACGTTCTCGTGGCACAGCACCGCCGCCAGCACCAGCACCAGCACCAGCACCGCCGCCACCTATACCCCCTGGTGGTAACTCTGGTGCCGTTGGTGCAGTGGGGCCTGCCGGAGCTTGAGGAGCACCACCTGTGCCGCCCCATGAGAGCTTGCTGAGCGCGTTGCTAATAGTGGATAAATTAAGTCGGCTTAAATTGTTAAAGTTGGTGAATATTCTATCAGCAGCCGCCGCGCAGTCACGTATAGCCCTTGCCAAAGACCTGAACTGCTTTGATAGTCCCTGGATAGTTTTGTTATAAATATTTGCTTCGTTTACGAATATGTTCAGGTTACTGCGTAGAACGTCGGTACCAGCCGCGGCAAGTGTTGCATTACCAGCCAGAGCGCCGAAACTCTTGCCGACGTTAACATGGGCTAGTGCAGCAGCCGCCGCTCTCTCCCCAGCACTAGCCATCGCTTGTGCCTGGTCATTGATGGCCTTGGCAGTCTTCTCCGACACGGAGGCGTGCTCAGCACTGACTGCTGCCGTGCCTTTCTGCGCTTTTGCCAGGGCTTCCTGTTTCCGCCTGGCATCTTCGGCGGCTGCCGCCTCTGCTGCCTGCTCCGAGCGCAGACGTATGATGGCCTTGAACATGGGGATGTAGTAGCCAACGGTGTTCTTGATAAACCCCATGCCTGTCTTGAGGACTAAGAATGTGCCGGCAAGCGTAGCAATTCGCCCAATCGAATGCTTGGTGCTCTCGTCCAATGAGTTGAATGCTTTGACAACACCAGTGGCTAACTTAATCAGCGGCTGAAAGACCTCGACCGCGCCCTTTCCCAGCGAGGTAAATGCTTCTGTAGCTTGAACACGCAGCTGGTTCATGGAGTAGGCCGCTTGACTAGACGCTGCGGCGTAGGTGCCGTGGAAGACAGCGCCACGCTCCAGGATATAGTTATAAACAGCCTGGCGCTTAGCTGCGACAGAGAGCATGTCGGCTTCTGTGCCGACGGACTTGGCATAATCCTTAAAGAGCTTGGTGTTGGTAATACCTATGTCGAGTTGGTTGAGGGATTCGGCACTGGCCCTGGAGATAGCGCCAGTCAACAAATCCAGCACTTCGACCGCATCCATGTTTTTAGCCACGGCAAGGTCTTGTGCAACGGCGGCTAACTTGGCAGTATCGACGAACGTCGCTTGAGCAATGTTGAGCTTGTTGACTGCTTCAACAGCCTCAGCAGTGGTAAAAGTCTGGGATTTGATGCCCTTAACCTGGGCGCTCAGGGCAGCCGTGGATAAACCGATGTTATTGGCAATTACGCGGGACGAGGTGGAGAGCTTATCCAAATCCCTGGAAGCCTGCGCAGCACTCTGACTAATTGTCAAGAGTGCTGCGCCAAACATAGCGTAAACACTGGATGCAAGAGCGAGCGAGCGTTGCAACGCCTCGGCTCGCTCGGCTGTAGACATCATCGAGCGCTGCATGTCTTTTAGCGAGGCATTCATCATGGTGATGTTCCTGCCAGCGCGGGCAGGAACTGCGACCATGATGTTTATGCCGACTGTCTGAACGCCCTTGAGGTTAGGAAAGTTTACTGCCATGTTTGTTTGTCCTTAATCAGAGCTGTTGCGAACACATTCCAGGACAGCATTGTACAATTCACGTGCACGGTAAAACCCAAGTAACATGCTCTTCATCAGAGGTTCCATGTCTAACCAGTCTGTAATCTGAATACCTAGGCTCAATGCCGCGCTCCATGATTCAAAACTGGGTGAGACCTGTATCGAATGCGTTTTACCGTGACTATGCGCTGCCAGCCACTCGGCGGCTGGCATACCGTCAACGCTTATCTTGAAACGTTTCCTCGGCGGCTTCTGTCTCTCCGGCGGTTGTCTCTGACAGGCTCTCGCTTAAGTTTTGAATACCAAAGACATCTTCATGCGTGGGTGCTACTCGGTAAAAGAACCATTCCAAATAGCGCTCTTTGCGGTTAGTAGTATGACCAACATCAAGACCCATGGCTTCCAGTTCGTCCTGCCAATCTTTGTCCTCATCGAACGAAAGCATCCCCTGCGGCAGCGAAACAATCTCCGTGGAAGTCAGAATAATAATCTTAATGTATGACTCATAAATGCGCGTCCTGTAGGTTGCCTCGGCTTCCACATAGTCTGGGTCGTTGACGTTCTCTTCCTCGCGCTTTTTACCGCCCTCTTCGATGACAATTTTGGGTGGCTTAGGCGCTGGGTTCTGCGCGTACAAATTGTAGATAATGCGTGTCTTGGGCTGCGTCACTTTAAGCGTCACGCCAGTGGATGTCGTGAACAGCGCAGAAGTGCGCGGTTCAACTGTGGCCGCCGCAGCCATCTTGGTTGTCGTCGGTTCCGATAGAGAAGTCTTTTTCTGTGCCATTTGGCCCTCCTGATTTTTGGCCCCCTATAGTTAAATTATAGTTTTAAGCTGTCCAGGAGAGGCTGGGGGGCCAACTCGCGGCCTCCCCTGGAACAGCTCTAAGCGAAGTTAGTTGCTGGCGACGATGATAATACCGTCACTAGCGCCCAACAGACCGCCCGAAACACAGAAACTGGCACTGTTTCCAGCCGAGACTGCGTTTAGCGCAGCATTGGTGGGCATTGTACCAGCGCCGTCAGGCAGGGTGTACCAGGTTTTGCCACCGTCGATAGTGCGCAGCAGCGAACCAGATGACGCCGTGTTGACGGCCATGAAACCAAACGGAGAATCTGGATGGTCAGCGAAGCAGATGTCAGCTACCTTGATAGGGTCAGTGACGGGGAACGTAATCTGCGTCCACTTTACACCGCCATCTATTGTGTACCAAAGTTTGCCAGTGTTATCGCCAATCAACCAGCAGTGAGAAGTGCGCATCCAACAAGCCGTTATGTCTCCAGCTTCGGCTGGGACAGACGGCGCGCTAGACCACACAGCACCACCGTTATCCGTAACCAACAGAGCACCGTTCTCTCCGCCGGCAATCAAGCTACGGCTGTCAATACCGTGGATGCACAGCAGGTTATCCGTCACGATACTGCCGTCAGCCTGAACTTCCACGCCCTGCACTGGGTCATCGGTGAAGTAGATGTAACCACCTTTTCCTACTATCCAGGTCAGAGTGGAGGCCAGCGAGAAGATAGCGATTGGAGCTTTGCCTGTTACAAAACCATTGGTAACCTCGTTCCAAGTATCGGGGGCATCGATAGTGGCGTAGCTTAAGGATTCAACCTCGTCTGAAACTACAACAATATAGTTCCCAACGATGGCCATCCCAGTTGCCTGTTCGCTGGACAGAAGCGTCGAAACCTGGCTCTCGTCCCACGTGAGTCCCCCGTCGGTTGACCAGAAGACTTCGTTGAGGATACCAGGAGAGGCAGAAGTACTCTTCTGTACAGCAAAGATACGCTTGTTACCATCTGACTCATAACCACATTCACCACAGGAAACATAGTCAGCCACGATTACGTCGACAATCTCGGATTCAATGACGCCAGCACCTTTAGAACCAGCGGTCATCGGGTCATACTCCCAGAACTGGCGGGCAGTGATTTCACCTGTGAAGTTAATCACGGCCTCCGCGCCTTCCATGGGAGACAGGTCATCCGAGCTACGTGTCGTAATTACGGCTTTCTCAAAGCAGAGAGCTTTGTCCCAACCATTGATGAAATCGTTGGGGCTGCGGCACGTGCCATAGTGGACGTGCACGTCAAACGGGCAGGTCTGATGTAGTACCTTATTCACGTAGCCAAAGCGTGCCACCATGCTCGTGGTGGGCAAGCCAGGCTCGCCGCGAATGTAGTCGACCACATCGTACGCGTTGTAAGCCTTAGCTGACGGCGCACGAATCGGTGTCATATCGCCAAGCGACTCAGAGAGCCCAGTCATACGTGCTTGCCCAAGGTACTCTACGGCGTGGTTAGGAGCGCCGCCGTTCCATTGTGCGAAAACGCGCCCCTGTCCGGTGCGGAAAACTTTTTCAACAGCCATTTTGCATCTCCTTAAAATAGTGTGTCAGCGCTGTTTTACCAGTGCTAGACACTTGCAGTTCCAATACCTTCAGGATACAAGTCACGAACCAAACTGTACGCATCAAGGGCACCATTGCGAGTACCCCAGGGGCATGTGTACAGCCCAAAGGGAATTGTGCCCGCTGGCGGGGTTGATTGCCAGAATTGCACAAGATTCTCCGGAGGCCCCTGGCTGATTACAGGCTTGGTGATTAGCGCCGTCGCCAGTGCAGCAACAGCGCGCGCCAGCAGCGGCTGCATCCTGCCCTGGTCATCGGTGTCAATCCCAGCCTGGTAATACAGTTGCACAAGATTGGGAGGTCTACTGCCACAAAAAGACGTATCTAACCTCCAGGAACTATTGCTGTCATCCCAGACAGCCGGAATCAGTGATACAATACTTCGTTCTTTGTCATATGCTTGTATTATACCACATTTTGACAGAAAAGAGTCTATTGGGTTTGCGGACATACTCTGCCACAAGTACACCAGTGATGCATAGTCTTCCCCTGAGTTACAACAGTATTCACGATAGACATTCACCTCCTTTAGGAAGTTTTCGGTTACAGCGCCATCCAGAGCTTCCCCGTTGCGCACGGAATCCCAGGCGGCGGGGTCAATGAAGAACGCCGAGTTACCTTTGATTGTCGCTGTATCAGCAGTGAGTGTAACTGTCAAGCCACGGACGCGCTCAACAGGTGAGGTGTCGCTGGTGCGATACACAGCTACCTCTTTGGGCACCCAGCCAGTCGTGTCTATATCAGTGACAGTCACTGTAGCTGTCTCGTCGTAACCGTCATTGTCCTCGTCGCTGTACACAATGGGCACTTCGGTCACGATTTCATCGACACGACGGCGACCACCTTTGATAAACTTCTTCCAATCGCAGTGTACGGTAGGATAGCGAGTGGTAATATTGTTAACGCTATAAAGAGGAAACTCCGGCAGCGTCCCAGACAAATTGTTGTGCGGGTAGACATGGGTCTCCTGAGTAATGTAGTTAGGCGCTGGCCAGAACCCAATCAATCCAGCGATTTTAGCCTCAGCAGAGGCGATTGCCACGGCTATCTCTTCGTAGCCAGCATGGGACGTATCTTGCCAGGCATAGCGAAACACAATGTCCTGAACAGCAGTTAGATAGGGGTCTGCGGAATGCACCACACCTTGAAAGTGTGTCGGATTGGCACCCAGGATTTCTGCGTACTGCTCCAGGCTCAACAGTGTGCTAACTGATGCTTTTGCCATGTATACCCCCTATCCAAGCTTGAAGAATTGCGGCCAACGGCCTAGTAAGAAATCGGCGTCCTGCTTACGCACAGTCTGTGTCTTATGCTCCATGTTGTCGAAAATGTAGTTCCTCCCATTGGGGCAGTGGAACGACCTGCCACCCACGGTGCCTGGCGATATAAAAGTTAATGTTACCAGAGCGTTGTCCGGCCTGGCTGGTGGTGTTGTCTCTACGATGCGCACGGCATCGTCACTTGGTCTGCACCCTCAACCACGCCTGGTTTTAGGCTTAATAAGTGCATACTTACCCCTAATTTGCCGGAGCAACTCGTCCTGATTTTCCAGGCTTTCCACACGGCGCTTACCGGTATTGTAACGATACACAAATAACGCCTTGGGGACTCGAATGCCCTTGGCACCAGCCATGGCTAGTTTAAGGGTATAGTCCCAGTCCTCCCATAAAGCCACATCCTCTGAGAATCCACCGACTTCAGCCCAGATAGCCTTGGTGTGCATAAATGTCACAGCGAACAGGGCGTGCGCCATCAAGCGCTCCAGTGACCAGTTCTCTGCATGATGTGGCTCCATCTGGGGCGCAGAAATCCAGTCGGTGTACACAATTGAGCCGTCCCCCTGGCAACCCTTTTGGATTGCATAGGTGCTCTTTAAGTAATCGGGCAGCAAGTAGTCATCGGCGTCGAGAAAGACCAGGTACTTACCACGGGCTGCATCAGCGCCAATGTTGCGCGCCGCTGATACATTGTGCCGCTTCGGATTCTGCACCCAACGCACAAATGGGTACTGCTTGCTGTAAGGATAATGGCCACGTACAGCAAGGTCTTGAGATTCCGTATCATCGACAACGATGATTTCCCAGTGATTATCTGACTGAGCCATGACAGACTCTATTGCATCTCGCAATAAATAGCCATGCTCATCCCCACATGGTATAACCACGCTGATGGGCGGTTCGTCATAGACACCCACCGGATGTGAACGGCCAGGGGGTGGCACGACGCTGGCAAAGGGCTGGGGTGCGCCGTTGTGCACGGCGATGTATTCCAGCCAGTTCTTCTCGGACGCCTTGCCTGCCCTGATGTCCGACGTGGCAGCACCAGGATGGATACGGTATTTGTAGACAGGCTCCTTGGTTGCCATGACGGTATAGTAGCCAATCAGCGGAATCCGTGCCCATAGCTCTGCGTCTTCCTGGGGTGCCGTGTGCTGCCTGAATCCTCCGGCACGGAAGAACGCCTCGCGGCGCATCAGGTTGCACGACGGCACCTGGTTCCTGCCCTGTAACTGGGCGTTGACATCAAACTCACCAGGCCAGTCAGGAATCCTTTGGCTGACGTTGCCATTCTCCAGAATGGCCAGCTTTCCATAGACCTGGCCAACGGCTCTGTCCTTTTGCAGCGTAGGCAGCAACTTTTCAATCGCATAGGGATAAAGCACATCATCGGCATCCAGGAACATCAAGTACTGCCCCTTGGATTCCACAGCCCCGCGATTGCGCGCCTGCGCCACACCGCAGTTGTTCTGGTTTATTAACTTGAACCTGTTGTCTCCATCAATGGCTCTGGTTATGACCTCAACTGAGTTGTCGCTGGAGCCATCGTTGACAATCACGCACTCCCAGTTATCGTATGTCTGCACACGGACAGACTCGATTGCCTCGGATACGTAGGCAGCATAGTTATGGCACGGGATAATAACGGAAACCAGGGGCTTGGCGTCAGTCTGGGCCTGTTCATAAGCCATCTGGTATATCCTGGCATAGCGTGGGATAATGCTGCGCCAGTCATATGCCAGGGCGCTCTGTCTGGCGGCGCGAGACATGGCTTCGTAGTTGTCCAGGATGTACTCGACTCCCTCACGGGAGCCCTCGATGTTGCCTGGCTCGACAATGTAACCCGTGACTTTGTGCTGTATCAAGGCGGGCGTGTTGCCCCAGCACCAGGCGAGCACAGGCATACCTAATGCCAGGGCCTCCAGGGTGCCAACGCCAAATGTCTCTTTGGTCGTAGCCAGGTACACCCCGCCTGTGCTGCGCATGAACTCCAACATTTTGGGGTGGCTCATCGTGCCCACCACGTTGACATTCGGTGTGCCGTTGCCGAACGTGGTATAAAACTGTGTGCCTGGCATAGCCTCGGCTAATGCATTGACCGGCGTTGGGTCACAGACATCGGAGTTGCGGTTCTTATTCCATATCACGACATCCCTGGGCTGGTAGTCAGGTTCAGGGAACTCGTCAATATCGATGCCATGTGGCACAATCTCTGGCCAAAACCCCATATCTCTAGCAAACAACTCGCCCACCCAGTGTGACGGCACAGTAACAATGCGCGCCCTGCGAGCGCTGTCAATAACACGACGGTTGAGCTCCATCATCCAGGTGGACGCCATGCCCAGCTTGGCTGTGGGGTATAACCCATGGCAGTGCAGCACATCGATGTCTCCATCGGTGCAGACATGTACCGCGCGTATATCATGTGGCTCGCTATCTCGCACTGGTGTTATGCCGCATTCTGGCAAATGCTGCCACATTTTATTGACAACTACATCGATGCCGCTGCCAGACCTCGAATCATCTTTGCTCGTTGGGTAAAGTGCTACACGCATTGTTCATGCTCCTTTAACCAGGCGGTTACATTTGGGTCTAGTATGCCTTTTGAGCAATAGTTAAAATAGTCAATGGCTGGCTCTTTGGTAGCAAGGAACTTCAGGTTCTTTGGCATGTGCCTGGCACGCCACGAGCCAGCTTCTTCGGTTTCCCATGGATTCTCGCCAGGAGACAGGATGCCTCTGAACACGTCGGTGCGCCACAGTGCAGCCTGTAAGCTGGCGACATACAAGTCCGAGCGCTGGATTTCGCCGATGTCTGGGTCATCGGCGTACGGCAGCGAAGGGCCAGGCTTAGGATACAACCTAATCATGGCAATGTTGGGATTCGAACGCATCAAGTCATAAGCACGCATGATTAAGTCATGCTTGACAGGACTGTTAATGATATAGTCATCGAGCATCACCAATAGGTATTCCTCGTTCCAGGCTAGTGTAGTCATGTAAGTTAACAGGCGATTACTAAAATGCTTCCCAGATTTCATTGTAAACACGGGCACATCCACTGCTATTGGCTTGGTGTCCGTGACAACCTCCAAAGGCCAGGGACATTGCGGCCAATAGGCGCGGAAGAACTTTACAAAGGTTGGCACAATGAAGCTGTACTCATCACAGGTAAAACATACTACTCGCATGTTGCATCACTGCCTTGCACTGTATCATCGCCCTGCTTCTTAAAGCTTTTTCGACGCGGGGAGAAGAATACAAAGTGCTGGTCGGGCCAGGGCATACTTTCCTCCACGACCACATTGTACTTCTCGGACAGCTTCGATATGATGTAATCATGCTGCCATAACATCAGCATTCCACGCTTTGCACCAAACCAGTTGCGGCTATCCACCAGGTCTATCATCTTCTGCGGCGCTTCGCACAGGGCGCACTGTGAAATAAAGATGTTCACTGAAAACCCAAGCGACCCCGCTGCCTTAGCTGGAATGATGTTGATGGCATTCTCGGTTGCCAAACCCTGCTCAATGCACACCACCTCAGGCAGTGAATCCTGTAGATACTGATAAGCTATTGCACACATCACCGGTGTTTCAATGAGATAATAGGTTACATCTGGGATGAGCCGCTTTAGATACAAAGCCATCGCCCCGTATCCTCCGCCCACCTCAACAATGGAATGTACATTATTCAACTTAATGTCATAAGTATTGACAAACCTGAGCCATTGGTAGGCACGCTGTATCAAATCAGGCGAAGCTGCCGCCCCACCAAACTCAACCTGGTCTGCACCACCGCTGGGGGTGGGATACAGGGCTGTAATCCAGTCCTGCATGTCCGAGCGCTTGACTAGCAGAGACAATAGCTCTGGAGCTATGGCTGACATAATGATGTCAGGGTTACCATACATCGTATTACGTATAGACGGCATATTGATGTAGCAATTGTCTGCGGCTGAACTTAGCTCCCTAAGGATATTCTTGTTCCAACTCTGCCATTCCTGTGTAACCAATGTATCATCTTCATATGGCTGTACATAGCGATAAGCATAATTAAATCTGGATAACATTCGGCCCTCCATTGAGGGGAGAGCAGTTACGCTCTCCCCAGATTATCATTACCATTCAGTGTAGAACGGCGTAGGAGTAGCATTGCTCTCCACACCGCCCTTGAGACGATACGGGCTATCCCAGAACGCATCACGCAGGTGCTGCAACGGCGTGTATTTCACGTGGCGCAGACGACCAGCAAGCTGCGGTGTGCGCAGGATAATACGCGGCTCAATCTTAGCCTGGAACTTGAAGCAGTAGTTCTTCTGCTGCAAAGTCCACAGATAGCGTCCGCCATCCGTGGGCCAGAACTGCCTGCCTTGCAAGAAGCTGGTATCAGCGTAAGCCTGCGTGTAATCCATGCACTCCCAGTACAAGACAGGGCGACCACCTTGAATCTTCAACGGCAGGAGGTAGATGTCTGAAGCGAACTCACCGGCGGCAAGATGACTGTCATTAGTCGAGTCATACTCGGTAATGCCCTCATCAAACACCACCGGCCAGTTTTGCCCATCGATTTTAAGGTACTGCCCGTTGGACATCTCATCACGGAAGTTGATGTTGGTCATATCGTTGATGACTGCGATGTTCGTGCCAGCGCTGTTTTCACAGCGGTTGGTCAGGTAACGGCACGGCCAAACCTCAACAAGCTCCTGGAACAGCGTTGGGCGCATAGCAAAGACCCACGTGACGGGGCTCAGCCCAGACCTGTCAGCCACGTGTTTTACCCAGCGAGTCAGGTACGTGATGTAGGTCACAATGTCTTTCCCCGTTCCATCCACGGCCTCATACTCGAAATCCTGGACGTACGGGTCGAGCGCCTGGCAAGCTACGCCAGAAATGGCGTCGACCTTGCCTGGCATGACAAGCAACTCAAGACCAGGAAACTCAGCGTAACCACCACCAGAGCTGTCGTTGGCTGGATTGCCACACCACAGCTGCCTGGCCAGTTTTTGCTGAAGCGCCTGCCCAACCGTGACAAGCTCCAGTTGAATAATACGCGTCAGCATTCCCCCAGTACCAGTCATCTGCTGCGGCAGCAAAGCGTGCCCAGCTAGAGGGTTGCCAAGCAGTTGCAAATCCGTGGTCAGGTGACCATTGAGAATCTGCATCAGCTTATTGACTTCCATCTCGTGACTGCTGCGTGTGTAACGACCAAACTTGGCCGTCTGTCGACAGATTTCCATGATAGCACCAGGGGCGTCATCGCACACGCCGTCTGGCTCTACGGCGTCGTCATCCTGGTCGAAGCCAGTGATGAACCCGTAGAGGGGCGTCAGTTCGTTGGATGAAGCCACAGGCAAAAGCGCATCCATTCCCCGTGGGGTCAGGGACGCGTTGATGACTGTGCTGTCCAAGCCATATACGCTGAACAAACCGCCAGGCCCAAACAGGCTCTGGTTGTTCGGCGCACCGGAAATATCCTTTTTGATACTAGCTAGTTGTTCACCGGAAACTCCGGTGAAAGCAGCTTTGAACTGCGCAACCAGCTCTGCCATTTGTTCGTTAGTCAGTTCCATTATTGTATTCCTCCTAGCATATTCAGGACTGCCTGTGCCATGCTGTTGAGCGCAGAGCTGTCAGCGTCGGCTTGGGCTTTTATCCTAGCGACCTCTTTTTTATCCGTAACCACATTGTCCTTAGAATCCGCCGCGCGAGCTACCACCGCCGGTGGCAAGTCTTCTTGCTGCTTGTGCTTCAGAAACTCGCGCAGTTCTGGAACGAGATTACCAAGCTCAGCAATGCCATTCCTTAGCTCAGCAACCTCTGTCTCCAGGGTGGTAATCTGTTCAATCAGAGCTTGTTCCTTGGGAGTGTTCTGTGCATCAGGTGTACCTTCGGCAGCGGCAGGTTGTGTGGTTGCTTCTTTGGCCGTCTCGTCATTGTCTGTAGGGTCGTAGCCTGTTGGGTCAGGCGGATTGTCATCGCCTGGTCTTGGCTCCGGCTTTTTCTCATCAAGCTCTTTTGCGAGAGCGATGATGATTTCGGCTAGTTCCTTCTGTTTGGCTTCGTCCAGAGTGGCCGCAAAAGCACGCAGCGCATCCAAGGACTTGGATTCCTTATCCGCAGTTTGGATGTCGGTCTCGGTCTGGCTTACCGTTTGTTCGACTTGGGTGCCCTCGTTGTCAATGACCGTTTGTTCCTTGACGACCGCATCAGGTTCCTCTGCCAACTTGTTGATTGTGTCAACCCCTTCCACAACCCGCTTGGCTATTTCTTCGCCGGCCACCTCAACGAGGAAAGCACGCCTTTCCTCTTTCATATCCTTAACACCTCCCTTTGTTGCTACCATCGAAAATGTATTAGACGCTCTCCACGCTGGCAGTATCGAGCGGTCTCTATCCTTGAAACTGATGTCATTCCATATACGTTTAACCTGTGTACCGTTAATTATAGTATTTTCCACTGCTGTTGTTAAATTACCCATAAACTCTATGGATACCGCCCACAGGTCTGGGTCAGATTGCACGCTCTTGCGTATCGCAGTGGAAAGCTCATCATCAAACCACTTCCCCGTCTCAACCAGGCACACGCCGTCGACGAAGCGGTTGGTGCATTTGCCAACTTTGATGTCTGGTTCATGCCAGTACGTCAGGTACCCCAGGTCATAACCGTTGCGCTCGGCATCCTCGACGCCTTTCAGCAGGGCATCCTTGGATACAATCTCATCGTCACGGTCAAGGAATGCTGTTGAAGAAATGGTTAACCAGTTCCAGGTGCCATCGGCATCCTTGAACACAGTTATTTCCTGGACATCCTTGCTCTCTTTGACTTCCCATTCCTTTGGGAGCTGCTTGACGAAAGCTGCGCCTTTACGACGACAGAGCGCAATCAGCCTGGTCTTAAACTCGTTAAAGGAGCGCTTTCCTTTGTAGCGACCCCAGGAATGCACAGCATCTGAAACGTCCTCAGGCGTCACTATGGGGAACGCACGTTCCTGAGGAAACACGAAGTCGCTATCAGGCAACTTACTGCGTGGTATGTTCCCCCCGATGTTGCCCAATTTTTGCACCATATCGGCAAAGACATCTTTTAGAATATCAATAACACCCATCGCTTCCTTCTCGTTTTCATGTGCATACAGGGCGCGCATGTGCGCCGCAGCTTGTTCCTCGGTATCCGAACAACCCTCCAAGGCATTTGTTGTCTTGTTGTACACACAGAACTTGTCTCCGTTTTTTCTGATTTCGTACGGCATTTTCCTTACTCCCTGGGAAAGGACGGCATTTTTGTATCCTGATGCTTATCGATACCTTTCCCGATAGCCAATATCACATCACGATAAAATGTTTTTTCCACCCTAACGCGGGCAGCCCCAACGAAATCGCGGGGCTTTATTCCGTGCATGACAGAGTTAGCGAATCTTTCAGTGTTGCCAGAAGTGTGTGTTCCACCACGCTGCACGGAACCTGGGCCTTCAGCAGAGGCGGGCTGTGTAGCTGCCGTGTAAGGCACATAGAAATGCATCGCAGGCTGCTCGCCCCACCCATGCGGATTAACGCCTGGCCGTGGCCTTGCATAAATCCGGCGCTCTTTCACACCATTGTTGGCCCAGATATAGTGCCAAGCGGCGTCGTCTTTGGTCTCTGGCGTGATACTGGGCACTTTTACGCCCCCAATGGAACTGCCTGGTATAGACTTGGAATGTGTACCGCTGGCCGTTACCCATGCGCTAGCAGACAATACCATGTCATTGGGCCTCTTGAATGCACCAGTGGTTGCTGTTGTCGCCGACGAACCACGGTAAATAATCGGTTGGTTCTCCCATCCCTGAGTAGGACGGCGCATGTAGTAGTAAATACGCGCGGCATAATTAGACACCAACCTCTGGAGTTCGTTGACAACTTCCTGCAATTGCAGCATGTACAAAGGCCCATTATTGTACTCGTTGGGGTATTTGCATTGAAAGTTGATACGTGCATCCAATGCCGAGTTTCCGTACAGCTTGGCATATTCCTGACGCTGCCACGCACTTATAACTGCGTTGTTTTTACCTATCAGGCTATTTAGCCGTGCATCAACAGTAGCCGTAACTGACGCTCTATGACTGCCTGGCACTATCTACCTCCTTATGCAATTTTGCCAAACGAGCTTCAACCATGTTGTAGGCATCCATGCAGTCACCAAACTGCTTAATGAACTGGTCGACAATCTGCTCGGATGGATTAGGTTGAACTGGGATGCCAGCTTGAATCCGTGGGTCAGCCAGGTCAGTCAGGAAATGCTCTGGCGCATCGCCTTCCTGCACAGCCAACTCCAGAGCCTGTTCAGGTGTAATCTCATGAGACTGCACACGCAGGTTGCGCTCCCTGGCACGCAGGAATCTGAGGTTAATCCTGTCTTGTTCGGCGGTTGGGTCGGAACTTGCAAACTCGAACCGAACAGATTGTGGCAGGATATTGTAGTTAATGGCGTGCTCGTAGAGTTGAGTCAGGATGCCAGCGCCCTTGCCACGAGACCTGGCAGCCATCACAGTGGTCTGCGTGGAGGAGCCAAGCCCTCCCCCAGGCAGAGGAGCGAACTCGGTGTAGTCTGTGCCGAAGCCGAGCGCCAGCGTGGTAATGTACCACTTCATCACTGTGTCCTCGTTGTAACCGTCTGGCAGCCCAGCCAACTCTATCATCTTTACGTCGACTGGCATACCAGCATCGGGGCCTGCCAGGATGACAGGCTTGGTGTATGTCGACAAACCCTCCTGACGCTGTGCTTCCAGGGACTCGTTCAGCGCCTGCTCAATGGCACCACGCCGCAAGCCCTGGACGAACATGATGGCAGGGATGCGCTTTCCGCTGAGCTTTTCTCGTTTGTAGACGCCAACTGTGCGCATGTACTGCGCCGCCGCCAGTATACGACTGACCGCACAGAATCCTATGCCAAGTTTGTTCTCCCTTGACGCGGGCATGTCCACCAGCGGGACGACCTGGTACCAGCGCAGCTTGTGGAGAGTGCCCTTGATGTCCGTATAGTAAACTGGTGTATCTGGGTTACCTGTGCGGATACAGCGGGAGCTATCCAGGTGAGCAATGCCCATCACGGGAGACTCAGGGTCATTGGGGTCTCGACGCATAATTTCGATAAAGCCGCCATTGTCTTGTGTCAGGATGTCCGACGTGACCATGTTAATCAAATAGGGCCAGCCTTGCCCGAACTCGGCGCTCTCGAATAACCGCTTGGCTCGCATAGTCTTTCGTACAGGCCCTTTGAGCCTGAAGTCCAGCGCGGCCATTTTGAAGCACATCGATGACACAGCACTGGCAAGCATGGGCTCTGTGCGCCAAAAGTTGTCTAAAGCGGCGTCCCTGCCTGGTGTACCCCAGGCTGGTAGCATGTCCGCCACTTGAGCTATCATGAATGTCAATGGCGCTTCCATGGCCATCATCTCGTCTGTACGGTCTTGCACAGAAACATTCAATTGCTGCTTTGGGTCTTCAGCCATTTTTACCTCTGTTGCCTATACTGTGTACTCCAGCGCATCACCATTTGCTCCTCTGGGGAAAGCAGCGCCCATGATTCAACGGGATTGTTACGCTCCACTTTGCTGACTTCTTCATCTATTCTACGCTTCTCCTCGGCTGCCACAGCGTCCTCGTTAAGCTGTGAGATGGATTTGTTGTATAATCCATAGCGTACAGCATCAGCCACATCGTCCCCCAGCTTGGCGGGCTTCTTGGTTTCATCGTCTCGCGTATAGTTCTTGATACCCTTGATGGCCTTAACACAGCGCGGATGGAAACGCAGGTGCCTGACACCGTTGCCGTCCAGAATGAACGGCCCCACATGCATGATGCCCTGCTCAATATCGTGTGTTGCCTTTATGGTATCTATATCGTAATCCCACAACTTTGCTCGCAGCACAGCAGCCGATGAGTCAATCATGGCCACAATGGGTTTGGTATAGGGCTTCGCCAGGCACGCCTGGATAGTGTCGTCGGGATATTCGCCTTCAACCAGGTACTCATCAAAAACATTCACATACGGTGGAATCTCCTGAGCAAACAGCACCACCCGTGGGTGCTTCTCGACAAACCCATCGTCCACCCACCATTCCACTGGGACACTCTCGTTGTACTCAGCATCCTCAGTCACGTTGCCTTCCCCTGGCTTATCGCTGAAGTTCTCCCAAACAGCGCCGGCCATGCTGATAAACTCGCCCTCCAACTCTTGCAGCGCCAACTTCCCTGTATACAGCGCCTTTAGCATCGCCAGGTATGTGGCCGGAAGGTTCTCAGAGTTGTCTGTGGTCTTGCAGCGCACCCACTCGACAATTTTGCCATCGTAGCCCTCAGAACGAAAGGCGTCGATGACTTCGGGCGGGAAGTCCTGCTGGGCACAAACCTCGTACAGCCAGTGGGTCTCGCCCAGCGGCGTCGATGCCAGGTAACCCTGCGGCCAGTCACCAACACGCAAACGGCCCACCAGGACATCAAAAGCATGGCGCGTTCGCTCGCGCTTAGCCTCGTCAAAGAAGAACCAATTTAGGTTCATGCCTGTCCAGGCTTCGACGTTCTCCATCGCACCGTACCAAACCTTGACTTCCTGGCCCTTTATGTCAAAGCGCAGCATTTGCTCTTTGGTGTACGGGTGGTTCAAATCGCTATTAGTACAACGAGACCAGGGCAACCACTGCTCCATCGCCGGCCAGGTCGAGCGCGAAAAATGGGGAAAGTCTGGTGCAACGATGGCACCTGGCAATCCTTCCATAATCTTCTGCCTGGCCTTCATCATCCCTATAAACGTCTTTCCGCTTCCGATGCCACCCGTCATTGCTACAATGGGTGCTCTTGACCCCATGAATATCGCCTGGGGCACCGACAATTTAACATGTCGTGGCTTGTCACTGTTTACGTTAACCAATGGACACAAGGCTCCTCGTCACAAACTTGCTCGCACTCGACATCACAACGCATAACAACGAATGAACAGTCCTCGATGGCCAACTCTATGGCTTCCTCAGCACTGCCAGCCACCACAACTGCCGATGCTTCATAGGAACCATCAACCTCAGGCAAGGTCACTATGAAGACATCCATCGTTATGCCTACTTCTCAACGTTAGGCAACCGCGCTGGCTGTGCGTTGTCAGCTAGGTTGTATAAAAAACTTGGCCCAGCGCCACAAGCGGCAGCGGTCACGATGCGTCCCACTGTGACTGATGATGCGAACCACTGAGGGAACAGGTTCATCCCTGAAAACCACCCCAGAGCGCAGCCAATAACGAACGCAATGTAAAACAGCCACCACACATCGATGTTTAACTTCAACAACAGGGGCTTAAACACAGCCTCCGTAAAGCCTTCCACGGCTAAAGCAATGCCTACAATCTGGACTAATACCTGAGCATCCATTGACCCTCCTACTTACTCGCTGTTGACTTGTTATCCAAAGATGAACGAATATAAACGATGTCTTTCTGTATCTCCGCCAGTTTAACGCTGATGTCCGTCATTTGCGAATCACGTGCTTTATTAATGGCCTCCTGCTTCTCGATGAACGAATCCAGGCGGGTGCTGATAGAGTTCTGGTCTACACGCAGTTGCTGTATGGTCATATTCATAGTTACAATAAAGACAATCAAGCTGATAATGGATAACACAAAAGGCAGCCAGGGCAATAGGTCTTTTACGGGTTTCTGCCTCGGAGCTGATTGTATATCGAAACACATTGCCTCCAGTGAATCCAATTTCTCGTTTATCTGTTCCATATCCTCGCGCGTAGCAAAGTTGTCGCGTCGTTCATCGCCAGCCATAGTATCCCTCTCCTTGGTCGTAACGAAAGTTTGTTAGGAAAGGCCCTCCCATAAAGCAAATCAAGATACGTAATGCTTTCACACCAATTTACCGGACATCCCAGACATACCAGACAGCGCCCTGGAATCAGTATCAAATGTCTCCAGCACATCGACCTCAATGCCGACCTGGGAGACATACAGGGTAGGCGGTGGTGTTACGTCAGCCTCCACGCCGACCTGGGAGACATACAGGGTAGGCGGTGGTGTTACGTCAGCCTCCACGCCGACCTGCGTTACTACCAGGGGAGAAAGCCCTAGTGTATCGACCTCTGCTAAAACCTGAGAGATGAGCACCTGCGGCGCGCTGTCCTGAGCATCGACCTCTGCCAAAACCTGAGAGATGTCGACCTCCGGCGTGTAGTAGACTGTCAACCTGATGCAGTCCAGATACACATCGGCGTTGTCATCGACGGCCTCGCACGCCAGCAACGCACCGAAGTTAGACGAGTTGACCTCACTGGGAGACCAGGTTGTGCCCCACAAGTTAGAGCTTCCGCCGAAAGTGTAGGTTGTAAAGCCACCCTCGGTTATCTCGCTGCCATCTGAAAGGTTACTGCCAGCCAGAGTCGAACCATCTTTAGTCAGGCCCACCAAACCAAACTTGGCACCCTCGTTTGAATCACAGCCTATCCGGATTTCCATCAGGATACCAACAACCGTCGCCCTGCTGGGTATACTGAAGCCGTAGCCTTTCAGGACTGCAACTTTGGTTTTGACACCGGCATCGAACTCGGCAGCCGTCACATACGCGTTATTTGCACCGTAATCATAAGCATAAGCCAGGTCTCCCCAGGCGATGCCGTTCCAGGGCGAGATGTCTACGTTGGCGTTCGCTGTCGGGTACTTGACACCTGTATTGACTACCATCGCTTTGCTATCGCTTTCACCCTAACCGCCTCGTTTAACCTATCGCTGCGCCTATCTCCAGGGCTTTAACCTTATCCAATGTCCAATCTTCGCTGTCCGTCGGGTCGACATTCATAATCAGGCTTTTTACCGTGTAACTCGTCGACAAGGCAATGTCCGACTGCTGCTGCGTCGTGCTGCCGCTGCGTATCACCGGCGTAATGTTGGCCGCATCGTTGGCAACCTTTGCCCTGGCTATCCAGCGTACAGCGCTGACTGCGATAGTATCCGGCAGGGCAGCATTGTTAACCGCGTACAAATCGTAAGCATCAACCTCAGAACCGTAGACATAATCTGTGTCACTTGCTGGAACCTCATCGACACACTGGTAGTTACTGCCAGTCGAGGGCGTCAGCCCAGTGTGGTTACCAGCACCGTTCACCAGGAGCGGCCTGATTCCGCCAGGGCCTACCCAGGAGTTATTGGTCGAACCAGATGTGTCGTTGACAGCGATGTCATCAAGATAGCCATAAGGGGCTGTGTTTCCTGATGCAATATAAAGCTGTCCGAACTGAAGCGTGGTAGCCCCAGCGGTCGCTTGTGCTTGTGTATCACCCGTACTGGCAATAACCTGTGACCCATTGAGCTTAACTGTAAATATGCCATCGGGGGCATCGGCTATTTTTATGTGACACTCGATGACGTTCCAGGCGGTAAATAGCAAGGCAACAGAGGAGCTGTCCAGCAAAGTCGTGTTACGATACGTTTCAAGACAAAGAGATGTCCTGTCTACACCTAGTATAACCTGGGTGCCCGATGCATTGTAGAGCGAGAAAATGCCAACCTTTTGCTGATTAAAATCACCTGTTGGATACCAGGCAAACCGAATGTACAGCTCGTCCACAGTGCTGCTGAACACATAACGGCAATAGTCGTCCCAACCATTCATGCGTGCTGAGTAAGACCCTGTGCGTTTCTGGGAAGTCTCTATGGAAACGCTGTTCACAGCAGTGAAAGCGTTGGTACTGCCGTCTTCGAAGCCAGTCATAAAGATTCTGCTCATGTGATGTCCCCCTTGGCGACGCCGACTTGCATCGCTGCCAATTTGCTCAACGTAAGTGCGCTGCTGTCCGTTGGGTCGGTGTTCATTATACTGTCCGAACGACTGTATCCCTGGGGCAAATATCGACGGGGCAACTCAACCAGGGTGTCGTTGCTGCGCACCAGGGGCACCAGGGAGGCAATGCCATCAGTGATTTGTGAACGCACAAACAGGCACGCCGCACTGACTACGCCACTGGCAGGCAGGGCAGTGTTACTAAGGGTATACAGGTCGTACTGGTTAGCATCACTGTCCTTACTGACAGTAGTCGATACATAATCTGCATCGCTGGGCGGAACCTCGTCGACACACTGGTAGTTGCTGCCTGCTGAGGGTGTCAGCGCCGTATGCGCCCCAGCGCCGTTTACCGGCATCAAGCGGATACCTCCGCCGCCTATCCAGGAGTTGTTAACCGAACCTGAGGTGTCGTTGACGGCTATATCGTCAAGATAGCCTGTCATTGTACCATCCGTGCCACCATCAGAGAATGTACCGAACATCACGTTGTAAATGTTGCTACCCGTGCCCCCCTGGGTATTGCCGGTGTAGTCGATGTAAGTCAGGCCATTACATTTAAGTATAAACCTACCAGATGAGCTGGAAATTAACACATAGCACTCGATACATGTCCAGAGATTAAGCGGGGTCGTCGAACTGCTATGCACCAAAAGAGTATTAGCCCCTCTATACAAAGAAATCATAGTTGTATTTTTGTTGTATGTCAACCTAACCTGGCCACCCAGCGAAGCATCAGCAAAGGCGATGATATTGCCTGGTGTATAGTATGCACCAACTTGTCCTGTAGGGTAACAACCTAAACGTACATAGAGCTCAGACACAGGTGTTGCTAATGACACAATGCCTTTCTGGGAAGTGCCAGTGATGTTCCACGAATAAGACCCTGTTCGCTTCTGTGTAGTACTAGCTACTGTACTACCTGTAGTGACAGAAAAAGCATTAACTGTGCCATCCTCGAAGCCGGTCATAAAGACGCGTGCCATGTTACGCCTCCGTCCAGTGGGTGACACTGACCTGCCCTGAAATGCCGGAGCCGCCGGCGGACAGGGTTACGACCAGGTTCTGCCCATCCGTTACGGTGACAGGCGGGTCAAACGTCAACTGCCCAGGCCCACCTTTGGTTATCTGGGTGCTAAAGACGACGGTGCTGCCCTCCTTGATAGTCAGCAATCCCCCCGTGGGGTCAGCGCTGTAGCTCCAGGTAATTTGTCCAACCACATCGTGCACTCCAGTCGTGCCGGTATACGTCACGGTCGCGGCGCTGTTAGCTGCTGGAGCGGCAACGTCCGTGCTCTTGAGCAGCGCATAATGCTTCTTGACAGGCTGTACGTCGCTCAAATCAGCCTTGTTCTGAAGCTCGGTGAGCAATTCCGAACTCGATTGCTGCAACGCTGAAAGCAGCGCGGCATCGGAGACATCCAGCGTGCCACCGCCGCCACCGCCACTTAAATCGTCGATGACCACCACCGGAATCGCGGGGCCAGCCTCAATTTTCCTGTTGCTCATGGTTAACTCCTAATCCTATCAAACCGGCTCATAGGTTTTGTCAAAAATATCAGGCTTGCAGGGGTAATACTCGCCGTTAACGCCACATATTAGATAATCCCCCACATTGCCAATCATCGTGCCTTCCAGCGTCTCAATCTCCACCGGCTCGGTCAAGCGCATGGCCGTCACCAGCACCGGCTTTTTGCGGTACAGCATAAAGTCGCCAACGCGACGCAGGTCAGCAGCGCTCGTATCCTGGTTAATCTTAAGCATTTGTAGTACCTTTCAGTGTTTTCTCCAGCTTTAACAGCAATTGAATCAGGCTCAACCTGATTCGTTCCGCATAAGCAACGTTGCCAGCCTCCATCTGCCGCTGACACTCTTCTAGCCACCACCGTGCTTTCTCGGCCAGCACCGCTGGGTCTGTGGCCGTCTCGTCCATCGGCAGCCCCTCATGTGGTACATCGACCGACGCCTCGTCTGCCAGGCGTGCGCGTCCCAGGATGTTGGCCTGTAACTCGTCCAATTCAAAGAAAACCCACGTGCTTTCGGGGCCGCTGGTGAATATCACGGCTATCAGCACATACTCGTCCCACTGTAACTCTTCCTTGAATGCCCAAAGGTCGTCGAAGTACTGCTCCCAACTGATGCCCCGTGCGCGCCAACCGTCGTATTTCCCGCCAGCATGGTCGCAGCCGCACTCGCTGATAATCAACTGTGGCAGCTTGAAGCCCAGCTTGGTGGCCTCTTTGACAATCTCGCGGTAACGAAGCGCCCACCAGTTATCCTGGTGGTTAAAGCGCCCATCCCAGTAGGCGTGGTATGACCAGTAATCGCAGCGACAAAGTGCGGGCAAAATAATTCTGAGGATGGCGTTGGATTCGCCGAACACCGGCAGTGGCGGGTTGCCCACGCCAATTGAGCCACCGACGGTCTTAAACCCCGCCGCGTGCATCCTGGCATTCCAGGCGTTCAGGAAGTCGGCATAGTTTCCAGCGGCCTGCACGGTCTGCAAGTTGGGCTCGTTGACCGCTTCCCAGGCCGTCACGATTCCTCTGCGTTCGTTGTAGTAGGGCAGCAGGTAATTGAAGTACTCCTCGCCGCCCGCCGCACCCCTGGCAACGCACTGCGCCTCCCAGGAGTTGTTGTTGTCGTGCCAGAACGCCCGTCCCACGACGTGTGTGTTGGGGAAAACGTCAGGAACCGGCGGGTTAATGCATTTCACCCAGGCTGGCTCGGCTTGCCTGAAGTTCCACCACCGTCCGGTAACGTCCCGCGCCCACGGCGTTACATTCTGAAAGTGCAGCCCTAATTTCCAGACACCCATTGGTGCTCCTAAAACTGTTAGCGGGTCAACCAGCGTGCCCTGTAAAAACAACTCGTAATGCAGGTGCGGCCCCGTCGTAACGCTGCCGGTGTTGCCCGACCGCGCAATTTCCGCTCCCGCGCTAACCCTCGCTCCCTCAGCAGCCACATAGCTCTGCAAGTGGCAGTAACGTGACACCACGTTGGGCCCCTCTAGCCTCAGCACGTTTCCCCCAGCGTCGGTGTGCTCGTAGCGCACCACCCCTGGGTGCGTGGCATACACTTTCTGCCCCACGGGGACGCTGATGTCTATGCCCTTGTGTGGGCCGAGCACCGTGTTATCCCCAAATCGCGTGGTAATCTTGCGCCACGCTGCATCCAACGGCCACACCAAGTGCATCACCCTATTGCCCCGCATATGTTAAGCTAAAATCATCTAAAAATACGATTTAACGTTGTTAAATGCGATTTATTTCAATTCATTGCGATTCATTGCGATTCGTTTTGAGCGCTGTTGAGCGCTGTTGAGCGCTGCGCCCAAGCCCCTATTCATCATCCTGTGCCTCGCTGCGGCTGCGCCCTCCAGAGGAGGAGCTGCGGCTTTCCTTAAAGTGAGGGCGACGGGGCGCTTTGCTGGTGCTGCGGGTAGCGCGAGCGCTGCGGGTAGCGCTGCTGGCATCGGCGTCGGCACTGGCACTGCGGGCAGTGCGAGAAGTGCGAGTGCTGCGGGTAGTGGTGTCGCTACCAGCGCTGGCGCTGGTGAGCATGTCAATGTCAGCGTCATCATCAGCGCCCGTACCAATGTTGGCATCATCATCAGCGCCCGCGTCAGTGTCATCAACGTTGCTGTCGTCGTCCGCGTCGTCAAGCTCAATGTCGATGTACATCTCGCTGTTTCCAGGGGTGCCGCTGTTTAACCGAGGGGTGCCGCGTCCAGAGCGCTCCGCTCGGCCTGCGCCGCTGCGCAGCGCGTCAATGTCGTCCAGAATGAACTCCATGTCCCCATCGAGCAGGTGGGTCTGAGTCAGCATCTCGCTCAGTTCTGGCCCTGCCCCCACCTCCGCGCTCTGGGCGGGCGGGGTTACCTTGGGCAACTCAGGGAGTTCCATGCCTGGCGGCAGAACCAGGATAACCTGGTCATTCTCCAGCCTGTGCTGAACTTCCATTTTATCGTGATGCACCCCCAGGACTTCCAGGGAGAGCTTGATAGCCTGGATGTTCCCACTCTTGGCGCGGCGAGCCAGCGATTGCATGACATCCGCCATGGCCCGACCGACGACCGCCTGGGCTTCAGTGAACACACTGTCCCAAAAGCCAGGCTCCATCTCCCACTGCTTCAACAGCGCAACCGGCAAGTTAAAGTAACGCGCAAAGTCAGCCGGAGTTTTGAATTGTTCAGGGCGTAACTCGGTAGGAACGGATAGGATGGTGCGATACTTGGCCTTGATGTTATTCAAAGGCGTTACCACCGCTGGAGAACGATTGTACGAGTTTGCACCATCCATATGATATATCATAGCACTTTATCCCATTTTGTCAAGTACTTTATTGAATGTGCTACTACAGGCCAGTATTGTGTTATGGTTAAGCACAGGCCGAGCGAGGCACGAGCGGGGTGAGGCACAGACCAGGCGAGGCACAAGCAGAGCGAGGCACAGACCAAGCGAGGCACAAGCAGAGCGAGGCACAGACCAAACGAGGCACAAGCAGAGCGCAGCAACATGGTATAAGCGTTATAGCACGATGATGCAACATGATTTTTTTTTGTTTTTGTGCAGAGGCATAGCACCAGGGGGTGCAGCATGAGCATGGTGTGGCAATACAGTACCATTGGGGTGAGGCACAGGCGGAGCGCAGCAACATGGTATAAGCGTTGTAGCACGATGGGGGAGCGAGGCACAGACCAGGCGAGGCACGCGCAGAGCGCAGCAACATGGTATAGGCGTTGTAGCACGATGGGGAGCGAGGCACAGGCCGAGCGCAGCAACATGGTATAAGCGTTGTAGCACGACGGTGGAGCTAGGCACGCGCAGAGCGCAGCAACATTGTATAGGCGTTGTAGCACGATGGGGGAGCGAGGCACAGACCAGGTGAGGCACAGGCGGAGCGCAGCAACATGGTATAGGCGTTGTAGCACGACGGTACAACGTGATTTTTTGCCTTACATACCATGCAACCATGCGGTCGGGTTTTTGCTCAATTATGTAAAGTTCGCCTCTTGCATTCGTCGCTTGATTGTGCTATAATGAAGGTATAATTAAAACAGTGAGCGAGGCAAGCAAGCGCTCACGAGATTATCCCCCAGGGAGGGCATAGGGCAATAGGGGGCGGGTCACGGAAAATATTGTGTATTGTGTATTATGTCAAGAAGGGAGAAATTATGGCTCACCAAGTAGTGTCATCTCGTCTGGCAGTTCGTGATAATAGTCGTGTTGCCTATCATGGGGAACCGATTAATAACCGGTTCCAGTTAGTCGGCGGTTCGTTCCAGCTCAATGGTAATCTGCTGACCGTTAATGTCGACGGCCGCGGATGGTTATCAACCGACAGCGAAAAGCGCCGTCGGCATTATGTCGAGTTGCCCGATGGCACTCAAGCCTATTTCGAAGTTGTCGCTTTCAACCCTGACGGGTTGAAGGTAACGCTCAACCTTTCAAGCCTGCTTGCTCATACAAGCAACGACAAGCGGCATCTTACCGCCGCTTGCAAGTTGTTGAGCAATGGCAACATCGCCGCCATCAAAGCGGCGCGCGATGCCGATTTTAGGATTAATGTTGGGATAGCGTAAGCTATCCCAACACAGCAGGGCGGCACCCGACCGCCGCCCTGCACAATTGCCTATGCACAACCTAGGTTGTACATAGGCAATTGTGTATATCCTAGGTAATCGTTCCCCTAGGGGTAAGCGGTTGCAGTGGGCAGTGAATGCCCTAGGCAGCAAGGCATCCCCTAGGGGAACGGGAACCCTAGGAGAACACAATACCCCTAGGATAACTTAGGTTACCCTAGGGGGAGCACGGGAAGACCTAGGAGCCCGTGCTTAACAATTGACCCTGCGCAAAAGCCCCGCTTAGGAGAGCTAAGCACAGGGCGGCGCGCAACCTAAGGCAAGTCCTAGGGTGTGGCAACATCCTAGAGCACCTTAGGCGGAATGTACGCCGTGCTGATAATGCACAGGGTCATACATATTGCACACTGAGGTGCCCTAGGGGAGTGGCGAACCCCTAGGGCAACAGCTATAAGCCCACGGAAGCCCTGGCATTCCCAGGGTCGCTTGGCTGGCCTCAGGGGGCTTCGCCCCTTACAGCGCAAGCTCCCACCCTTTGGCAAGGTGGGAGGCGGCACCTCGCAGTAGAGTAGAGGCAGCCGCGGCCAGGCTCCGCCTGGCTTGGTGGGCACAACCTAGGGCGCAGGCACGCAGGGGCGCGCAAGGTTGTGCTCAGCAAGCTGGGCGGCTTGCTCAGCTAGTTTTTGCCTAGGAGGGCAAAATGGAACGCAGTGATTGTTTCGTCTCGTATATCGGCGTCTACGAAGACAACCAGGGGAGCCTGGTTGCCTTCATAGAATGGGTTACGGAGACCTCAAAGGTCTCCACGACCCTGACCGCCACTGAGCTTGGCGAGTATCTCGCCGAGCTCCAAAAGGCATATCGGCTTGTCAAGGTGCCAACCTTGACAATGCAGGACATCTGGGGGCTCTGAGCCCCTAGGTGTCCAGGCCAGGTACCCGCCTGGCCTGTTGCGCACAACCTAGGGCACGCAGGCGTGCAGGGTTGTGCTCAGCAGGCTGGGCGGCTTGCCCAGTTAGTTTTGCCTAGGAGGGCAAAAATGAAGAACGTTCATGTTGTTTCTAGGGAGAAGCTGCGTCCCACAGAGGACGCAGCGCTTAGTGGTGTGTCTGACGAGGAGCAGCCTCGTCAGGCACAGGCGGCCAAGGCAGAGTACCACGCTCTGCCTAAGGGCTACAGGGTCGTAGATGACTACGAGTCCTACGACAACCGTGGCCGCCGTGTGCGTGTCTTGCGGGTTAAGTGCCCGCAAGGGACACGACGCATTGAAGTGCTTGTGCCCTAAGGGGCACAGGCAAGGCCAGGTAGCCGCCTGGCCTGCTGCGCACAACCTATGGCGCGCTGGCACGCATGGGCGCGCTGGCACGCAAGGTTGTGCTCAGCAGGCTGAGCGGCTTGCTCAGTTAGTATAAGCGAAAGGAGGTCGTAGTACAAATCAGCGTCGTGTCGTAGGGTGCCAGGGGGCAGGCGTGGGGCACAGGGGAAGCAAGGGAAAGCAATGTGGAGCGCCCTGCACCCCATGTTCTGCACCTTGCGCCCATAGCCCCTAGGGTGGCGCTCACTGCCCTAGGGAGACAAGGAGGTGAGCAATGGAGGAAGTTGTCTCTGTCCTAGGCCAGATGTTTCCACGTCTGGCCGAAGCGCTGCCTGGCTTAGTTGCCCAGGCAGTGCAGTTTGTGCAGAGCCCAGCGGGGCTCTGTACAGTACCGTTCGTGGTGTTACTTATGGGAACCTTAGTTATAAACCTGAAAGGAGCAAGATGAGTAGTGATGTGTGGGCTTTAGAGTGGGCATATCGGCGTCCTGTTAGGGACGCCGAGGAAGCGTTGTGGTCAGCAGAACGCAGGGCGCAACACGCCCTGCCTAGTGTAGCAGAGGAGGATACTGCTATGTGTGACGAAGATACCATTGTTCTCCCTGGGCTTGACGAGCCCAGGTGCCGCCTGAGCCCTCAGTGCAGGGCTGAGGCAGTCGAGCAGAGCCACCAGGCTCTGCGTCAAATAAAGGAGCTCCTGGCGCAAGCCAGAGAGCTCTGCACTGAGTTGTTCGACGAGGACGGCGAGGTCGCCGTCCCCATCATCCAGGCTCAGGCCACCGTAGCCTGGGCTATATCCCTCCACGAGGGTGTGGAGGGTGTGGAGGGCGTCGAGGAGGAATATCGTGGCTAAGGTAGAAGTGCGTTGGGAGCGCCGTGGTGGGAGCGGCGCTCCCGTAGTCGAGCACTGGTGCTACGACTCCGACAGGTCGCAGCACTTAGTGCCTAAGCTCGGCAGGCGCTGCGGCAAGCACCATGCCGAGCGCCAAATCCATAGCACGGAGAACGAGGCGCTCCGTGCTATGGCATATAAGGAGGAGCGAGCCTCAGGGTTCGCCGCTCACCAGGCGTACCTCAGATGGCTGAGGTCGTTCTAGGTGGGCGGCAGGCGCTGGGTGCGCTGGGTGCGGCGCACCCCTGGGCTGCCTAGGTCGAACGGCGCAATCAAGGGCTGTCTGCGCCGTACTGCGCCCTGCGCCACGACGATGTAGCACCCTTGCGCCTTGCCGCAGGGCGCAAGTTTCGTAGTGTATCCGCCAAGGTGCGCCTTGCTAGGGCGTACCACCACTGGGCTCATGATGAGCCGAAAGGAGCAAGATGGAACACCGGTATGATGAGCTCGACAGGCTGGTCTCAGCTATACGCCGAGCCAATGCTGAGGCACAGGGTGTGCCTGTGCCCAGCAGCAGGGAGCGCCGCCTGAGGCGTGCTATCAGGCAGCAGTGCGGCCACCAGGTCGCACGGCACAGTCTGGTGTGGGTTGATGACTCAAGCGTAAGGCACAGTTTATACCACCCTAGGAAAGGAGGCAAATAGTGCTGACCGCCGCTCAGCTCTACGCCACAAGGTGTGGCGTCAAAGCTGGGCTAAGTTATGAGGAGGCTCGTCGTCGAGCACTGGGTGCAGAGCCCAGTGCCCTAGTACACAAAGGAGAAAAAATGAACAGCAAGTCAGTGTCGTCCACCAAGTCCGCTCAGTCCACTCAGTCCGCTCGCTCTGCTCAGTCAGTGTCGTCCACCAAGTCCGCACAGTATACCACAACCAAAGGAGAAACCATGAACAGCAAGTCCAATCCCGTCGTCATCGTCATCAGCAGCAATACCGCTGACCACGACGCCCTGGTCAAAGCCATCGCCGAAGCCCTGGGCAGCAATGCCCAGGTCAAGGACATCGCCCCCATTGCCAACCACGACGCTGAGGTTCACAGCGCCGTGCAAGGTCTACGCAACGGCAATGCCAAGCCAGCCGCTGCTAAGGCAGTGCCAGCCGCTACTAAGGCAGCATCGACCGCAGCTAAGGCAGCATCGACCACCGCTAAGACAGCGCCTGCTAAGCCAGCCGCTGCTAAGACAGCGCCTGCCAAGCCAGCCGCTGCTAAGGCAGCATCGACCACTGCACAGGCACTGCCCCCAAGCGGTGCCTTCGTTGCCCACTTCGCTGCTGCCCCAGCGGATACTGGGGTCTGGGCGACAGAGCACTACGTACAGGGCGACGGCCTGGTATGGAAGTGCTATACCTATGCCGGCGGCCCTGAGGCCGACATCACCGTTGATGTCAACGCCATCCTGAATGCTCGCCGTCATCAGCTGCTCGCCAGAGGCGGCAAGGAGCCCACGGCTGCCGAGGCCGCTAAGGTAGGTGTGGTAACCGCCAGAGGCAAGAACCGCACCAATAAGACCTTCTCAGTTAAGCTCGACGAATATCATCGAGTGAACTTCCTGCGTGTCAAGGCGCAGGACGACGCTAAGTAAAGCACCGTGCTCCTTAGGCGCAGTATGGCGAATTGTAGTCTATTGTAGTTTTCTACATTCCTCACCAATCTATGCCATACTGCGCCACCCTGTGCCACCCCAGGGGGCGCAGCAGGGCGCAGCAGGGGCGGCACAGGGGCACAGCAAGAGCGGCGCACCCCTAGGGGATTATGTAAAGTCCTTTGCATTTTGCATCAAGCTTTGCAAAACTTTATGCACCAGGGGGACAAGATACCCCCTAGGGGTATTATTATGTAAAGCTGGGCGATTTTGGGGTTTGTCATTTGTCATTTGCAAAGGGTTTTGTCATTAACAAAAAGTAACAAACCTTAATATTTGGTTGCAAAAAGTGACAAAAATTGACAAACCTTAATAGCTAGTGACAAAAATTGACAAAAGTTGACAAACCTTTGAGTACAGTAATTAATGGCAATAGAACACAAACTGTCAAAGTTAAATGCAAAAGAATGATATATGTAAAAAACAGCAGTGGACTACACAGCGGAGCAAAGGACTTGGGGTAAACTGCAAAAAACAGTAGAACTAAAAAACAGTAATTGACTGCAAAAGGACACAAAGGACAGCAAAAAACAGCAAAGAATTTTTTTAATACGCTTTTTCCTTGCTGACTTTTACGCCACGTAATTTTTACGTCGTGCTTTTTACCATTCTATTGGGGTCTACTATTAAATACTCGACATTCTCTGGCACATTTTGCCCCCAGTGGAGATGTGGAGGAGCCTTTGCGGAGCATCGGGGAGCAAAAAGCAACCACACATACCAGGAGGGGGTATTTTTTACGTCGAAACAAATATAGACAAACACAGACAATACTTGCAAAATACATAAAACCTTAAATTGATACATTTTTGAGGTCTTTGTGGATTGACTTTTTTTCCACCTATCATTTTAGCGCTTAATCTAAACGCAATAATTCTAAATTAACAAAGATAGAGTGGTTTTTTTGTTAATCCACAAACACCCCCTACAAGCATCAATTTGGTAAATACTATGTTAAATTGCAGCGTACCACCACTGGTTTAGCGTCGTTTATGCTCAATTCACCTTTCGTTTGCTTTCGTTTCCTTGTGATTTCTTTCATTTTCTTTCGTTTACTTTCGTTTACTTTTCTCCGCACAACGATGCTATAACGAATGTTATACACAAACCCACCCATCACCATTGGAGGTGCAATGACTAAGCAATGGCAACGACAGTACTTGGCAGCACTCAACCCTAATATGCTGCACAAACACCAAAATACAGCACTTAAACACAGTATTTGGGGAGGTGCAGGGTGCAGGGCACAGTGTGGCGCAGGGTGCAGGGCGCAGTGTGGTGCAGGGTGCAGGGCGCAGTGTGGTACAAGGTGCAGGGCGCAGTGTGGCGCAGGGTGCAGGGCGCAGGATGCAACGCAGCACAGCCTCCCCCCTGGTATAGCGCCGTGTGCGCCGTGTGGCATCGCACCTTGTGCCTTGCCTTGTGCCTTGCCTTGTGCCTCGCCTCGTGCCTTGCCTTGTGCCTCGCCTCGTGCCTTGCCTTGTGCCTTGCCTTGCGCCTTGCCTTGTGCCTCGCCTCGTGCCTTGCCTCGTGCCTTGCCTTGCGCCTTGCCTTGCGCCTTTCCTCGTGCTCCCCCTGGTATAGCGCCGTGTGGCGCAAGGTGCAGGGCACAGGACGCAAGGTGCGTGCTCCGCCTCTTGCATTACTTTGCGTTTGTGCTATAATAAAGGTAATATAATATATCGTACAACCTAAGGAGAAAACAATGGTAGAAAATCTGACCCTCGACTACATCAAGCAGCTCAATCACGACTTCGATGAAGCAGTGCACCGCATCGACTTGCTGGCGGAGCGCCAGGCGAACACGGCGGACGAGCTTGGCGAACTGCGCCGCATCGTAGCGCTGCACACCGCAATGG
>Ga0116191_1000346_pt1 | contig 43301 bp, 35 predicted proteins | sample AD_UKC111_MetaG_FD_89897 | JGI IMG/M metagenome (GOLD analysis project Ga0116191, IMG submission 89897) | Active sludge microbial communities of municipal wastewater-treating anaerobic digesters from Hong Kong - AD_UKC111_MetaG | ecosystem: Engineered > Bioreactor > Anaerobic > Digestate... | reverse complement strand
TTCCCTTACCTTATTTTGTCTCGTTACTACAGAAGTTAATGATAGTGAGAAATATAAACATTTATCCACTCGGGCCACAAATGAAATTGTGTGCCTGATTGGGAATTAATAAGCAGACCCTAAATACTTGATGCCATACTGGGTCTGTTGATGATGTTAATATGATATTTATGTGTTGAATTTATAAATAAAAAGTAAGATAAAATTATTTATATAGATCAAAATGATTATATTTGCGGCGTGATTATTTCATTATGTCTAATTAAACTATTTCAAGGTTATGAAAATGAAAACGGTTGTTGCAGTCACGCTGCTTTGTTCTCTCTGGAGTTCCCTGTCGGCACAGGAGGAGAAATCGAAATGGAAGGCGGGGATCGATCTGGTCAGTTCCTACGTGTGGAGAGGGCTCTACTTGTCGAATGCGGCGGTGCAGCCCTCGCTTGTTTTTGAATCGGGCGGGTTTTCGGCCGGAGCGTGGGGATCGGCCTCTTTCGACGGCGTGATGGAGGCAGACCTCTTTGTCGGGTATACTTTCGGTTTTGGGTTATCGCTGGGAGTTACCGATTACTACTTTCCCTCCCTAGAAGGCGGGAACGATTATTTCGATATCAGCAAGGAGTCAGGGTCTCATATCTTTGAGCTGAACGGCAGTTATGAAATCTCCCGGCTTCGTTTTTCCGCCAACTGGGTCCTGAACGAGTCGCGGGGTGCAGGTTCGGCAGGGGGCGACAAATACTTCGAAGTGGCCTATGCAATTGGCAACATCACCCTCTTTGCCGGAGGGGGCGACGGATTGCAGTCGCTCAGCGGAGATCTTAAACTTACCAATATAGGCATCAGTGCCACCAAGGAGCTGCAGATTACCCCTTCATTCCAGTTGCCGGTCACCTGCAGCGCCATCTTCAACCCCGACAGGGAGAGATTATATCTGGTGGCAGCACTCGCCTTTTAGTCCATTTACATCTGCTCGGGAACGTCGATGCCGAATAGTGACATTCCCTTCTTGATGGTTGTCGCAACATTTCTCGAAAGTTTCAGCCGGAACGTACGCAGCGCCTCATCCTTTTCGCGAAGGATCGGGAAATCGTGATAGAACTGGTTGAACTCCTTGGCCAGGTCATATACGTAATTTCCGATCAACGACACGTTGAATTCACTGCCTGCCTGTTTTACTACATCTGCAAATTCGGCCAGCATCTGCACCAGGCCCTCCTCTTTTTCGGAGAGCACAAGAGCTGTCTGTAGCGGTCCGTCGACCGCGATGCCCTGCTCTTCTGCCTTTCGTAGAACCGACTTGATCCGTGCGTGGGTGTATTGAATAAAGGGGCCGGTATTTCCGTTGAAATCGATCGACTCTTTTGGATTGAAGGTCATGTTCTTTTTCGGGTCGACCTTCAGGATGAAATACTTCAGTGCCCCCATCCCGATCATGGTGACGACGCGTTCCGCCTCTTCGGGAGAGACATCGTCGAGCTTGCCCAGCTCCTGCGATGTCTCGCGGGCGGTCTGGATCATCTCGGCCATCAGGTCGTCGGCATCCACCACGGTACCTTCGCGCGATTTCATCTTACCCTCGGGCAGTTCCACCATGCCATAAGAGAAATGTACCAGCCCCTTTCCAAACTCGAAACCAAGCCTGTCGAGCAGGATGGAGAGCACCTGGAAATGGTAGTTCTGTTCGTTCCCCACCACGTAGATCATCTTGTCGATGGGGTAATCGTCGAACCGGAGCTTGGCTGTACCGATGTCCTGTGTCATGTATACCGAAGTCCCGTCGGAGCGAAGGAGAATCTTTTCATCGAGCCCCTCCTGTGTCAGGTCGGCCCATACCGACCCATCTTCCCGCTGGTAGAAGATACCCTCTTTCAGTCCCCGCAACACCTCCTCTTTACCTGCCAGGTAGGTTTGCGATTCGTAGTAGATCTTGTCGAAGGTAACGCCCAGTTTTTTGTACGTTTCGTCGAAACCTGTATAGACCCAGCTGTTCATCATCTCCCACAGCTCAACCGTAGAAGCATCGCCGGCTTCCCACAGACGCAGCATCTCACGGGCCTCTTTCATCAGGACCGACTCTGCTTCAGCCTCCTCTTTGGTCAGCCCCCTGGCCTGCAGTTCGGCCAGTTCGGCCTTGTACTCCTTATCGAAAAGGACATAGTAGTCGCCAATAAGGTGGTCACCCTTTTTCCCCGACGATTCGGGAGTCTCTCCATTCCCCCACTTCTGCCATGCCAGCATCGACTTGCAGATATGGATACCCCGGTCGTTGACGATATTGGTTTTTACCACCCGCTTGCCGTTGGCTTTCAATATCTCGCAGAGTGAATGTCCCAGCAGGTTGTTCCGGATATGTCCCAGGTGCAGCGGTTTGTTGGTGTTTGGAGAAGAGTACTCCACCATAAAGAGAGGGGCATCGTCGGCAACAGGCGTGAATCCGTAACCTGGGTCGTTGTCGATCTCCCCGAGCAGGTTCAGCCATACCGTTGAAGCGACCGTCAGATTGAGGAATCCCTTTATCACGTTGAAGCCGGAGAGAAGCGGTGATTTCTCCAACAGATAGCTCCCGATCTCCTGTGCCGTCTGTTCGGGATTCTTTCTCGAAATCTTTAACAGGGGGAACGTGACGAGGGTGTAGTGCCCCTTGAACTCTTTCTTCGTTTTCTGAAGCGTGATCTGCGATGCATCCACATCGGCGTTGTAGAGCTCTTTAATTGCGCCGATGACGGCAGCCTGAAGGATATTCTCGATGTTCATAACGTGAATTTGCAATTTAAAGTTACAAAGATACAAACAATCTACGATTTACGATTTACCTTTACCGATTTTGAGGGCAGGGAGGATGCTATTCCGATGCCTGGTCTACCAGATAGACCAGCGACCTGTAGGCTATCCCGCTGTTTATCGACAGCCCTATCTCGCAGGTCCGGCTGTTGGAGTAGCCTTCGGTGGCATCTCCAATATCATGTTTAAGGGGTTTCAGAGCCGAGTTGTTGAGTTCGGGGTAGAAAAATCCTCGATCTCCTGCCCATCCGCAACAGGAGACGTTTTGGGGAGTAACCACCTTTTCGGCACATCGTAGGGCAACGGTGTACAGTTTTTCTTCAAGACCCATCTTCGCAGAGCTGCAGGTGGTGTGAATGGCTACTGTCACCGGCCGTTTACGCAAGTTGAGTCTCGCCAGCAGGAAATCGTGAATAAACTCCACCTGGTCGTACAATCTCAGCCGGCTGTCGACTGTTTCACGCATATGAAGCAGACAGGGGCTCATGTCGCATACTATCGGCAACTCCCCGTTGCGGCTTGCTTGCAATAACGCTTCGTTCAACTCTCTCGCCTTCCGGTGTGCCTGATCGCGAAACCCTTTGCTGCTGAACGCCATTCCGCAACAGAGCTTCTCCCGCCCATCGGGTATGATAACGGTATAGCCCGCTTTCCGCAAAACCGAGATCATTTTCGACGGCACATCTTCACTCCCTGTAAACCCGAAAGCAGGACCTCCCATGGAACGCGTGACGCATGAGGGGAAATAGACCACTTCGGGTGTATCGCCATGCCCGGCAGGGAAAATCGAGCGGCAGATCTTCCGGCTACCTGTGGGCGTATATCTGGTCCACAAGGGAAGGAGTCCGTCGCCGATCCGGTAGATGCCGCGGGCAACCGACTCCATCCAGCCATAGCCGGTTATGCGTGCGATGGCGTGGGGCAGCTTCATCAGGTTGCGGATCGTGGCGGTAACCAGATCCATGTGGTTGGCAATCGCCTCTGCCATGCGCTTGGCAACCTTGCCATTCTCTTTCCAGCGAAGCTCCTTCACCAGCTTGCCGGTATTGATCCCTACCGGGCAGGCAATGGCACAAAGTCCGTCAGTAGCGCAGGTTTCGTTAAAACTGTAGTTCATCTTTTCAGCCCATTGTTTGCGTCTCTTCACATCCCCCATTCCGGTCAGCCTCCGGTAGGCCACGATCCGTTGCCGAGGTGTGAGGGTCAGCTCCCTTGAAGGGCAGATCACTTCGCAAAAACCGCACTCGATGCATTTGTCAATCAACGGATGGGCATCGGGTATATTTTTCAGGTTCTTGACGAAGAGCTCCTTGTCGTCATTGATAATCACACCGGGATTCAGTATCTGCTGCGGATCGAATGCCGATTTGATCCGTTTCATCACACCATATATCTCAGCTCCCCATTCCAGTTCAACGAACGGCGCCATGTTCCGGCCTGTTCCGTGCTCGGCTTTCAGGCTACCGTTATGTTTTACCGCCACCAGTTGGGATAGGTCATGCATAAAGCGGCTATACCTGTCAACCCCTTCCGGTGAGTTGATATCCGGAAAAAGGGTGAAATGAACATTCCCATCCAGAAGATGTCCCCACATTACCGCATCTGCATATCCCGAGTGGATCAGCAATTCACGTACCTCGGCAAGCGCATCTCCCAGGATTGCCCCGTCGAAGGCAATATCCTCGATGACACAGGCCGTCTGTGGCGGGCGAGAAGCCGCAGCCGAGGTGAACAACCCGTTGCGAACACTCCAGTAAAGATTGTACAGTTGTCGGTCGGTGGTAAACCGGATGGCGGAAAGTGTGTGGATATGGTTCATGGCCGACTCGATTTCGCCTATCTGTGCCAATAGCGTTTCCTCGTCGTCAGCAGAGGTGTCGATCAAAAGTGCAGCTGCCTCCTCGGGCAGCGATTTCAGCTCGGCAGGCACCCCGGTCTGATTCTCCACCGCACGGAGGGCGTTACGATCCATCAGCTCTGCAGCGCTTACCGGAGAGCCCCGGAGCGGCAGGATGGCCTGGCAGACATCGCGAAGATTCCTGAAGTAAACCAGGGCCGTGGCTTTCAACCGGTGATCGGGAACCGTCTCGAAGGTGGCCTGCGAGATAAAGCCAAGTGTTCCTTCCGAACCGATCATCAGATGCTGCAGTATCTCGATCGGATCGGAAAAGTCGATCAGGGCATTGACACCATATCCACAGGTGTTCTTCAGCCTGAATTTTTCGGCGATCCGGTTGCGAATCGCTTCGTTTCCAGTAACCTCCCTGTGTAGCTCTACCAGGCTGGCAATCAGCTCGGGATGCGACTCTGCAAAGGCTTGTCGGCTGGCCGGGTCGGCGGTGTCGAGCAGCGTGCCGTCGGCAAAGATAATCCGCATCGACCTTACCGTGTTGTAACTGTTGTGCTGGATGCCGTAGCTCGATCCGCTGGCGTTGTTTGCCAGGATACCGCCAATCTTCGCCGCATTGATCGATGCCGGTTTCGGCCCGATCTTCCGGTGGTAACGCTGCAACATCCGGTTGGCCGCTGTTCCGGTAAGGCTTACACCGAATGTGGCGGTTTTCCCGTTGTCGGTGATGGCCGAAAAAGCAAATCCCTCACCGCTCTCCATCAGGATGGAATCGGTGATGGTCTGTCCACTCAAGCTGGTACCTGCCGCCTTGAAGGTGACTGGGATATTCTCCCTGCTGCAGAACTGCATCAGCCGGATAACCTCCGCTTCGCTGTTGACTTTGACTACAGCCCTGGGAATCAGTCGATACAATCCGGCATCGCACCCTTTGACCAGCCGGGATAGTTCGTCGGTAAAGAGCTGCTCTTTGGGAAGGAGCTTCTCAAGCTCTCTTCGCAGTTGAGAATCATTCATGATGGTTATATCTTCAGCAAAGATAGCGGAAAAATAAAAAAGCCGTCACAGGGGCGGCTTCAACACTGTCTCATCTCAGGGGGGCTCATGCCCCGGACGTCATATCAGCGAGACAAACAGCTCCTTACCCTCTTCCACCAGCGAAATTTTCCCTTCTCTGGCCAGCCAGCCGAGGGCAGCGTAGAGCTCCTTGTCTGTCAGCTTTGAAGACCGTTTCAGCTCTTTTACACTTTGTGTTCCGGCTCCGTCCAGCAATGTCCAAACCTTACCGGCATTGGTTCCAATTCTCTCTATCATCGTTTACCTGTTAAAAATTGTTCAGATTTTACATATCTCCTCCGGTGTTACCCTTTTCGGAATCTCATCTTCCTAAAAGAGTCCGGAGGATCTCATCTACCTGTTCCAGCAGAGAGTGGCGCCCATCGTTAAGGATGACGAAATCGGCCAGCTCCGCCTTTCTCTCGTCGCTCAGCTGACAGTTGGCGCGTGCCGTTATCTGATCAGGGGAGAGATTGTCCCTCTTCACAACACGCTCAATTCGCGTTTCCAGCGGTGCCACAACGGTTACGGTCCTGTCGAGCATCGACTGGAATCCGGCTTCAAACAAGAGTGCCGCGTCTATAGCTACAAGCGGATGCCCATTCCGCTCTGCTGCCCATTCCCCGAACGCCCTTGCCAGTTCTGGATGTATGATGGCGTTTGCCATGCGCAGGTTCTCTTCATTGTTAAAGATCAGTTCGGCCAGCATCTTGCGGTCGAGCCGGTCGTTTCGGTAGAGATCGGGACCAAAGCAGCCGATGAGCTTTTCCCTGATTACCGGAGAGGAATCGTTCAGATTTTTTGCCTCCCGGTCGGCATCAAAAACCGGGATGCCGTATAGCCGCAGCAGGTTGCAGACAACCGATTTCCCGCTCCCAATACCTCCGGTAACTCCCAATCGTATCGTTTTCATCTGCTTTCAAAGAGAAACTCCACCGATGAGGGTGACAGCTTGACGTTACGGACGGTCGAAGGGACTTTTGAGAGTTTCAGATCGACCCGGCCGTTTCCATTTTTGTAAAACTCCAGGTAATCGAGTTCAACTTCGAAATCCTCGGGAGCAATTTTCCTGTATTCGTCCAGTGTTACCGAGAAGGAGACCTCCACCTGCGATGGAAAGAACTTCACGTCGATATTGGAGGGTACATTCCTGGCTGTGACCGGAACCTCGAAAGTCCTTTCGGTATACTCCATTACGGGGATATAGATATCAACTTCGCCGGGGACAAACTTAACGCCGTTTACCGGCATGAGCTTCACCCTCAATTGCGATGTGGCCTTCAGGTTGTTGATCAGGGTATATTCGGTTACTGCCGACTGGATTTCCGACAACTGGTTCTGGGAACCGTATGCTGTCACTGTTGCGGGCAAAAAGGTAACACTGTCGGCCACCAGGTTGCTGCGACTGGTTGTAATGACTCCGTCGAAAACCACCTTCAGCTCCTTCTTTTGAAGTTTGGAGGTTGCCAGCGAGATATTTACCGGATAGTAGGCCTTGAGGTTCGTGCTTTGCGACAACTTCTCCCTGATAAGCTGCATCAGTTCGCTCCCCTGCAGGTTCTTGATCCGCTCCTCCTTGTATCTGGCGATGTCGATCTCGATCGAATCTTTCAGGGTAAAGGTATAGCGGAAAATTTCCGACCCCTTGTCGGCAACCCGTATCTCGATATCGTCGGGCAGCGCAACATCAAACACCTCATCATCTGGAATATGGGTGTATTTCAGTGGAATCTTGTAGGTGGCCTCGATGTCACGCTGGAAAAAGAGCATCAACCAAAAAATAAAGGAGAGGATGAGAAACAGGACAAAAAGGAATATGTTTTTCCAGTTTAATCTGGAAAAGAAGTCCCGTATCTTCTCGATCCACCTATCCTTGATTGATGCAAGGTCCATAATTGATCAGGCGATTCAGGTTTTACGGTGTAGTCACGTCGGATGAGGAGGCGAAAACCGATGTCTTTTCAAATTTCAGTTTAACCCCATCGGCAACCTCTACCAGAAACCAGCTGTCGCCCACCTCTTTGATGCGTCCGTGGATGCCTCCGGCAGTTACAACCTTGTCGCCCACCTTCATCGCTTCACGGGCCCGTTGCACCTCTTTCTGTTTTTTCTGTTGCGGACGGATCATGAAGAAGTAAAATACGGCAATGATGGCCACCATCATCAGCAGGGAGGTGCCCATTCCCGATCCTGTGCCGGCTGCTGCCTGTAATAGAATATTCATAAGAATCAAGTTTTGAGTGTTTAAAATTACTGCTTAAAAATAATATTATTTTTTCGAAGGTCGGCTACGATTGCGTCCAAAATTCCGTTGATAAATGTACCGCTCTTCGGTGTACTGTACGATTTGGCAATCTCGATATATTCGTTGAGCGATACGCTGGAGGGAATCGTCTCGAAGGTGTGGATCTCGGCCAAGGCAATCTGCATGATGATCATGTCCATAAATGCGATACGGTCGAAATCCCACTTTTCGCTGTGATGCTCGATCAGCTGCCTGTATTTCTGTTCGTTGAGGATGGTGTCGTGCAGCAGTTTCAATGCAAATTGCCGGTCCTCCTCATCTTTGAACATCGGCAGCAGGCGCTGGTTCTCCCCGTTCTCTTCCGAAAATTGCCGGATCGATTTCATCACGAAGGTTTGCACGATCTCGATATCATCGTTCCAGAAGATGCTTTCATCCTCAAGGATTTCATCCAGTTTTTCGTTGTTGTGGATAAACTGCTTGAAGATTGAACGCCAGAACTCCCGATCCTGGTTGTAATCGGCCGTTGCTTCGCCGGCATATCTTGCATATGTTTCGGAGGCGAGTATCTCCTCGAGCAGGTTTTTTACGAACGTTTCGTGTTCACTCCACGACATGGGACGCTCATTCAGGTATTGGTTGAACTGTTTATTTCTTGATAACTGCCGGATAAACCTGTTTTCAAGCAACCGTACATTGGGATTCAGATCCTCATCGGAAGGAAGGTACTTGTTGCGTTTGGCCTCGATACGCGCTTCATACGCGTTGGTCAGCTCAACCATCAACAAGAGGAGATAATAGTAGAGATCGTAGGATTTTTGTAATCCAAACAGGAGTTCTTTCTCTGCTGTACGTAAATCTTTATTCCTATTCTGATACCAGGCGTAAACAATTTGTACTATCCGGGTACGAATTAAAATTCGATTAATCATTTTTTAAATGAGCATTTTATGGGCACAAAATTAGCTATTTTTTTGGATATGCAAATGAATTGGTTTTGAAAACTCTGTCGGTTTGGTTAAATAAGCTTATATACAGTCAGATACAAACTGAGACCGAGAGATACTGTTTTTTCTGAAATCATCTTTCCATCATTCTCCAAATTTCATTATCTTTGTCGTTTATAGTGTATGGTGTAAATGGCCATCATTCGATAATATGTGAAAAATATTAGAGTATGTCAGTAGTAATCAAACAAGTAAAAGACAGTGACTCGCTGAAGAAGTTTGTCAAGTTCGGCATCGATCTTTACGAAGGAAATGAGTGTTTCGTACCTCCGCTGATCTATGATGAGCGGGCAACGCTTAACATGAGTAAGAACCCGTCGTTTGAGCATTGCGATGCATCCTATTTTCTGGCCTATCGGGGTGAGGAGATCGTTGGACGGATCGGCGTGATCATCAACCACAAATCAAACGAGAAATGGAAGCAGAAAAATGCACGCTTCGGGTTTGTAGATTTCGTTGACGACGCAGAAGTGGTTGATGCGCTCTTTGGCGCGGCCGAAAGTTGGGCCCGTTCAAGAGGAATGGAGAAGATTCACGGACCGCTCGGATTTACTGACATGGATCATGAAGGAATGCTCATCGAGGGTTTTGACCGGATGGGCACGATGGCTACGATCTATAACTACCCCTATTACCCCCAACATATGGAGCGGATGGGATATGTCAAGGAGCAGGATTGGGTAGAGTTCCTGATCCAGATTCCCAAGGAGGTTCCCGAGCGGATCGAACGGATATCGGAGGTGGTAAAGCAGCGCTTTGGCCTCGTGGAGAAACGGTTCGAGCGGAAAAGCGAAGTATATCCCTATGCACGTGAGATCTTCCATCTGATCAACAAGGCCTATAAGGACCTGTTCGGTTACGTGGAGCTCACCGAGAAGCAGATCGACTACTATGTGGAGATGTATATCCCGATGTTGCGGTTAGAATTCCTGTCGGTCGTACTGCGGCAGCACGACAACAAGATGGTGGGAGTGGGGATCGGACTGCCCAGCATGTCGGAGGCTCTCCGCAAGGCAAAGGGCAAATTTCTCCCTACCGGATGGATTCACCTCTACAAGGCATTGAAAGGTATCGGCAAGAACAGCAAGGTGCTCGACCTGTTGCTGGTTGCCATCGATCCCGAGTACCAGGGGAAAGGAGTAAACGCACTTTTGATCAAGAGGTTTATCTCCTCGGCAATTGAGCTGGGGATGGAAGTGGCCGAGAGCAACGTTGAACTGGAGACAAACAGCAAGGTGCAGTCGCTGTGGGATGGCTTCGATGTGGAGCAGCACAAGCGGAGAAGATGTTTTATCAAGGAGTTGTAACCAGGAGAAAGAGAGGAGAGAGATAAGAGGTGACTGAACTGGAAAGAGAACAAGCATTACAGAATTATAGCGAAGAGAATATTGTAACCCTGGAGTGGCGCGAGCATATCCGTCGCCGTCCGGGAATGTATATTGGAAAGTTGGGGGACGGCTCTTCCTCCGACGACGGTATCTATGTCCTGCTTAAAGAGGTGATGGACAACTCCATCGACGAGTTCCGGATGGGATTCGGAAGAAACATCGATATCACCATTGATGCCGGGAATGTGAGCGTGCGTGATTATGGACGCGGCGTCCCGTTGGGAAAGGTGCTGGATGTCTCATCCCGCATGAATACCGGTGCCAAGTATGACTCCAAGGCATTCAAGAAATCGGTTGGGTTGAACGGGGTGGGTATCAAGGCTGTGAACGCCTTGTCTTCCCGGTTCCTGATTCAGAGTTTCCGTGAGGGAGAGACCAAGTGTGTCGAATATGCACGGGGTGTGGTGGTAAATGATGCTCCACAACAGCCCGCTTCGCAAAGCAACGGTACCCTTATCGAGTTTACGCCCGACAAGGAGATCTTCGGTGATTACCTCTATCGGGAGGAGCATATCGAACCGTTGCTCAAAAATTACGTTTTCCTGAACACGGGACTGACCATCACCTTCAACGGCAAGAAGTACTACTCGAAGAACGGACTCGAGGACCTGCTTAACGACAACCTGACAACCGAGATCCTTTATCCCATTATCCACCTTCACGGTGAAGACATTGAAGTGGCGATCACCCACTCGAATCAGTATGGCGAGGAGTACTACTCTTTCGTCAACGGACAGCATACCACACAGGGTGGGACACACCTCTCGGCATTCCGCGAGGCGACAGCCCGGGTAATTAAGGAGTATTTTACCAAGAACTTCGAATATTCCGATATCCGGAACGGGATGGTGGCTGCCATCAGCGTAAAGATTGAGGAGCCGGTCTTCGAGTCGCAGACAAAAACGAAGCTCGGTTCAAAGGATATGACCCCCGACGGGGTTTCGATCAACAAATATGTAGGTGATTTCCTGAAGAGAGAGTTGGACAACTACCTGCACAAGCACCTGGAGACAGCCGATATTCTCCAGAAGAAGATCCTCGATTCGGAGAAGGAACGGAAAGCTATTGCCGGTGTCACAAAGCTGGCGCGCGAACGGGCAAAGAAGGCGAACCTGCACAACCGGAAACTGCGTGATTGCCGCATCCACTACAACGATCCGAAGGGTGATAACCTGGAGGATACCTGCATCTTCATTACCGAGGGTGACTCGGCCAGCGGTTCCATCACCAAAAGCAGGGATCCCAACTTGCAAGCGGTGTTCAGTCTTCGTGGAAAGCCGTTGAACTCGTTCGGGCTAACCAAGAAGATCGTTTACGAGAACGAGGAGTTCAACCTGCTCCAGGCGGCCCTCAATATTGAGGAGGGGATGGACGGGTTGCGTTACAACAAGGTGATTATCGCTACCGATGCCGATACCGACGGAATGCATATCCGCCTGCTGTTGCTCACTTTCTTTTTGCAGTTCTTTCCCGATCTGGTGAAAAAGGGGCATGTCTATATCCTTCAGACCCCACTCTTCCGTGTGAGAAACAAGAAGAAAACCCTCTACTGCTATACCGAGGAGGAGCGTCTTGCCGCAATCGGAGAGTTGGGACCGAATCCTGAAATCACCCGCTTCAAGGGTCTCGGCGAGATCTCTCCCGACGAGTTCAGGAATTTTATCGGAAAGGATATGAGACTCGATCGGGTCTCCATGCGCAAGGAGGATCTTATCAAGGATCTGCTTGAGTTCTACATGGGCAAGAATACACCCGACCGGCAGATGTTTATCATTGAGAACCTGGTTGTTGATGAAGATGCATAATTTACCCGAAATGGATCATGTAACCCCCTCACACCCTGCCTCCTCTTCTTGGAGGGTGGCCCTGTTCCCCGGCACCTTCGATCCCTTCACGATCGGACACGAATCGCTGGTACGGCGTGGTCTGGAACTGGTAGATGAAATTGTGATCTCCATCGGGGTGAACGAGGCAAAAAAGGCCTTGTTTGCATTGGAGAAGCGGGTGGAGATGATCTCCAGCCTGTATCGGAATGAGCCACGGGTGAAGGTGAGAAGCTATAGCTCCCTGACTGTCGATTTTGCAAGGGAGATGGGGGCAAGGTTCATATTGAGGGGAATCCGCACCGTCAGTGATTTTGAATATGAAAAGAGTATCGCCGACATGAACCGGGCGATTTCGGGGATCGAGACATTTGTACTGTTTACTGAACCTGAACTTACCCATATCAGCTCCTCGCATGTACGCGAATTGTTGCGTTACGGACACGATGTGAGCGCATTCGTGCCGAAGGGAATGATCCTTGGGTAGTCTATGGACCAATAACACCGAATAATAATGTCAAGAACAACGCTATCACTTATTGTTTCACTGTTGCTGATCTCCCAGTTCTCATCCGGGCAGTCACGTCTCTCTCCCGATGGCGTAAAGCTGGAGAGGACATTGCAGATGATAGACAGGCTATATGTCGATGACGTGGAGACATCCCGTTTGACGGAAGTTGCTATCCGCGCCATGTTGCTTGAACTCGACCCGCACTCCTCATACCTCGACAAGGAGGAGGTGAAAGCGATGAACGAACCGCTACAAGGCAATTTCGAAGGTATCGGGATCTCATTCAATATGCTTACCGACACCCTTTACGTGATGGAGGTAATCTCCGGAGGTCCGTCGCAAAAGGTGGGTCTCATGCCGGGCGATAAGATTATCTATGTAAACGATTCACTTATCGCCGGTATTAAAATGAACAACCAGGATGTGATTAAAAAGCTTCGCGGGCCCAAAGGCACAACCGTCGATGTGAAGGTGTTGCGCCGTGGGACACCGCAACTGCTAGAGTTCAGGATTGTTCGCGACAAGATTCCCATCTACAGTATCGATGCCAGTTACATGGTTGACAAGCAGACCGGATATATCCGGCTCAGCCGGTTCGGGATCAATTCGTCGGAAGAGTTTCTTGAAGCCGGGAAGGCATTGAAGGCACAGGGAATGAAGAACCTTATTCTCGATCTGACCGGCAACGGAGGAGGTATCCTTCAGACGGCATCGGATATTGCGGATCAATTTCTGGGTGCCGGAAAACTGGTGGTCTATACCGAGGGCAGGAACCAGCCCCGGCAAGAGCTGCGGACAACATCGGCGGGCAGCTTTGAAGATGGGAGGCTGGTTATCTTGGTGGACGAAGGATCTGCCTCGGCAAGCGAAATTGTAGCCGGAGCTGTGCAGGATTGGGACCGGGGCATCGTGGTTGGGCGCAGGACCTTCGGAAAAGGGCTTGTACAGCGTCAACTGCCTCTTCCCGACGGGACAATGATCCGGTTGACCGTGGCCCGTTACTATACGCCGACAGGTAGAAGCATTCAGAAACCATACCGGGAGGGACATATCGACGAATATCACCGTGATTTCTACAACCGGTTGCAGAACGGCGAGATGATGCATGCCGACAGTATCCGCTTCCCCGATTCACTGAAGTTCAGGACACTGGTCAACGGGCGGACCGTATATGGCGGTGGCGGCATCATGCCCGACTTTTTCGTGCCGATCGACACCAATGCGGTGACTGATCTGCACCGGAACCTGATTGGCCGGGGGATCGTCAACAAGCTGGCCATTGCAGAGGTGGACATGAACCGTCAGGTGATGTTGAAGTCATATCCCGACGTAAGGAGGTTCAAGTCGGATTATGCGATACCCGAATCGATGATTGACCGGATGAAGGAGATGGCCCATGCTGAGAAGCTGGAGTGGAACGACGAACAGTTCCGGAGTTCGGAGAAGCTGATCAAGCTTCAGATCAAGGCGCTGATGGCACGCGACCTGTTCGACCCCTCCGCATACTTTGTGATCATCAACGATGAAAACGACATCTTCAGGGAGGGTCTGAGAATCATTGGAAACTCTTCCCTCTACAGCAAATTGTTAAAAGGAACATCTTCGGTTGCAAGCAAGTGACTCTGACTCTTTTCGTATTACTAACGTTTATTTATAAAATCAGAAGAAATGAAATCAAGATTCCTCTTATTATCTGTAACCATGCTTACGGCAATGGTTTTTACATCTTGTAAACCCTCGGCCAGACACAATGTGCTGACGGAGGCCGAAAAAGCCGAAGGGTGGCAACTTCTTTTCGACGGAGAGACCCTGAATGGCTGGCGCGATTACAATGGCGACTCGTTAACTGCTCCCTGGTTTGTTGAAAATGGTACGATACAGGCAAAGGGTGAGGGTGCCGATGAACACGGCTACATCGTGACGGAGAGACTGTTCGAGAATTTTGAACTGGTATGGGACTGGAAAATTGCCGAAGGTGGAAACAGCGGCGTGCTCTATCACGTGGTTGAACATCCCAAATTTGCCGTTCCCTACATTACTGGTCCGGAATACCAGCTGATCGACAACTTCGGCTTTCCCGAACCGCTGGAAGAGTGGCAGAAAACGGCGGCAGATTACGCCATGCATGTTCCCGATACCTCGAAGCTTATCATCAAGCCGGCTGGTGAGTGGAACACCTCGAAGATCGTTTTCGACAACGGTCACGTTGAACATTGGTTGAACGGTGAGAAGGTAGTGGAGTTTGAGGCGTGGACCGACGATTGGTTTGCGCGCAAGAACAGCGGCAAGTGGGAAAATGCTCCAGAGTATGGCCTGGCCCGGAAGGGAGTTATCTGCTTGCAGGATCACGGATCGGCTGCCTGGTTCCGCAATATCAAGATCAGGGAGCTTCCCCGCAAAACCAGGGAGGTGAATCTCTTCAACGGAGTCGATCTTACCGGATGGGAAGCATACGGAACTGAAAAATGGTATGTACAGGACGGATTGTTGGTATGTGAAAGTGGTCCCGACAAGCAATACGGTTACCTGGCAACTCGTGAATATTACGATAATTTTGACCTCACGGTCGAGTTCAAGCAGGAGGCCGACGGCAACTCGGGGGTTTTCATCCGTTCGTTTGTCGAGCCGGGTGCTATCGTGAACGGCTGGCAGGTTGAAGTGGCCCCCAAGGGGCACGACACCGGCGGTATTTATGAATCATATGGAAGAGGCTGGCTGGCACAGATTCCGGACGAAAAGGAGGAGATACTGAAGGTGGGCGACTGGAATACCTTGCGTATTGTGGTTAACGGCGATAACGTAAAGACCTATCTCAACGGTGAGCCGATGGTGGATCTGACCGACGAGAAGATCGGCAAGGCGCAGGGTCGTATTGCGTTGCAAATCCACGATGGTGGCGGAATCAAGGTGCTCTGGAGAAACCTGAAACTACAGATACTCTGATTGGGGCCCGACTGTTGAGAAGCCATAAGGAGAGAGGGTGTGGTCACATCTTGTGTGATACACCCTCTCTCTTTACCCTTGTTGAGCCGGACGATTACTGGAAATTCCCGAAGATGGTATCCGATGTCAGCATCAGATCAACATACTGTGCCCTCTTGTAGACCAGGGCATTTTCGTTCTTGTCCAGCTTGCAGTTGGCCAGCTTGCCCCTGAATTCACCCAGACTGTTGTACCCCTTCTGTTGCATCCACTCCGCAACACTCTTCTTGATCTCGGCAATCCTTTCCATGCCATGCTTGTAAACCGAACTGACAACCTGTACCGTGGTCGCTCCCGACAGGATCAGCTTCACCACATCTTCGCCGGTGAAGATTCCCCGGCTGCTGCAAATATCGGCGTTGATGTTGCCGTACAACATGCCGGTATACCTTAATGTCTTTTTGTAATCCCCCTTCTGGGAAAGATTGAAGGTTTTCTTGTGCTTCTCCCCCCGGATGTCGATGTCGGGTTGAAAGAATGCATTGAAGAGTACCAGGGCATCAGCCTTTGTATCGTCAAGCCGTTTGGCAAAATGGAGGATGTTTGTGTAGTCCGAACTCAGTTTCACGCCGACTGGAATGGAGACGGCATGCTTGATCTCGTTAACTATCGCTATCTGTTCACTCTCAACACTTTCGCCACTGCGGTCAAAATCTACCGGTGTCTGGTAGAGGTTTATCTCGATCCCGTCTACACCTGTCTCTTCAATCATTTTTGCATAGGAGATCCACGATTCCCTGTTTATTGCATTGAGACTGGCAAAGAGCGGAACGGACAAACTCTCTTTCGCTTTGCGAAGCCTCGTCAGATGATAGTCGATATCGGAGAAATCGATATCGGGGTAAGTCTTGGTTATTTCGGCATGAATATGTTCATATTGGCTTAGCCGCTCATCAAGTTGCAGGTTTTCCAGTTGTACCTGCTCTTCAAACAACGTTTTGTAGACTACTGCCCCAACGCCTTTCTCCTCTGCCCTCTTCAGCTGATCGAGGTTTGAAGAGATATTGCTGGCGCCCAATATTACTGGATTGTCCAGCCTAATTCCCATAAAGGTAGTTTCAAGATTTTTCATAGGTTCGTTACGTTTGTTTTGTTTTGATTTACTGGTTTCTATCAGCTGATAGTTGTCCGCATCTTCTTCTATAACATTTTTTATTCCGAATAGTTTTTCGGTTGTACCATTACTCCAAAATATGTATCTTGTAAAAAAGAGGTACGGATAGTTGTAGTTATGTGCATTATGGCTATATTTGCCATAAGGTCCGGTTGCTTCGGATGATAATAAAAAATGGAGACGATGAGACTTGTTACAGGATTGCTTTTTTTTATCTGTTGTACTACCCTTCCAGGGCAGAAAAGCAGTATCATCGCAAAAGATGCGAAAATTGAAAAGGTGGGGGGCGGCTATGCCTTTACCGAAGGTCCTGCCGTTTCGGCTGAAGGTCACGTCTATTTTACCGATCAGCCAAACGACCGGATATATGTATGGGAGGAGGGCAAAGGGGTCTCCCTGTGGGTCGAGGGGACCGAGAGGGCCAATGGTACCTATTTCGATGCCGACGGTCATCTCCTTGCCTGTGCCGATCTGCACAACCGGATCGTAAGGTTCGGTAGCGACAGGAAAGCGGAAGTTCTCCATGAGCAGTATGAGGGAAAACGGTTGAACGGTCCCAACGATCTATGGATCACACCCCAAGGGGGTATCTATTTCACCGACCCCTACTATCACCGAAACTATTGGGAGGAGGGGCATGCCGAAGAGCAGGATGTCCGCGGGGTATACTACCTCTCTCCGGAAGGGAGATTGATCCGAGTGATCGATGATTACAAACAGCCCAATGGAATAGTGGGAACACCCGACGGTAAAACGCTATATGTCGCCGATATCAACGACCGGAAAATCTGGAGATACGATATTCAGCCCGACGGAACACTGGCCAACAAACATCTTTTTGCGCCTAACGGTTCGGACGGAATGACCATCGACAATCAGGGGAACGTTTACCTGACGATGGGCAAGATATGGGTCTACTCCCCTCAAGGTGAACTGATCGAGGAGATTGAAGTTCCCGAAAACCCGTCGAACGTCTGCTTCGGCGGTAAAAGGAGAGACGTTCTCTTTATCACCGCCCGTACTTCGGTATACTCACTGAAAATGAGGGTGAGAGGGGAGTAGTCGGGACAATAGCTGATGAGGGATGCTTGTGAAAGTCGGGTAATTTAAAAAATGTAATATATATGCGTACTGTAGTTGTAGGTTTCGGGTTCATGGGAATGACCCACACATTGAATCTATTGAAGGATTCACGTTTCCAGTTGAAAGCCATTGTTGACAAGACTCCCGAGAATATTGCCGCAAAGCTTGGCGAACAGTCCGGAAATTTTTCCACGGGCACGCTCGCGTCGAACGATCTTTCGGGTGTCAACATCTACTCGGATTTCGCGGAGTGCCTAAAAGCTGAGAGGCCCGATCTCTGCATTATTGCGGTTCATACCGCCTTGCATCATGAAATGGCTGAAATGGCGCTTCAGGCAGGAGCAAACGTATTTCTCGAAAAGCCTTTCTGCATCCATATTGATGAGGGGGAGAGGCTGATACGGCTTGCCCGTTCCAGGGGCAAGCTCCTGATGATCGGACATGTGGTCCGTTTCATGCCAGCCTACAATACCTTGAAAAGATGGATAGATTTACAGGAGTATGGACGTCTGGAGTTTCTCTCGCTCTCCCGCTTCTCGGGAGTGCCCACCTGGGGACAGTGGAAGGAGCGGCAAAGGGAGTTCGGTTCGTCTGGTGGCGCCCTGTTTGATCTGGTTATTCACGATATCGATTTTGCCCAGTGGGTTTGCGGTATTCCCGACCGGATTGATGCCCGCTGCCTTCCGGGCAAGTTAAGCAACTACGACCATGTGAGTGCATTGTGGCGGTATGAGAGGTCGGATCTCATTGTCCGGATCGAGGGTGGAAACACCTTTCATGCCGCCTATCCCTTTCATGCCGGATTCAGCGCCCGTTTCGAAAAGGCTTCGGTTTTCTTTTCGTCGCAAGAGCCGCACCACATAAAAGTGGCTACCGATACCGGGACCACGCTGGTTCCTGCCGGTGATGCGAATGACGGTTTCCGGGATGAGCTGCGCTATTTCGGCGATTGCATCCAGCATGGTGTTGAACCGGTTGCCTGTACCCCCGAATCGGCGCTCGATGCAGTTCGGATTTGTCACAAGCATACCATTTAAACGGTCGAAACCTTAATCTTGCCACCTCCCGCATATGTCGACACTCTTTCTCACCTTTATTGTCCTCTCTGCCGTAGCGATACTGCTGATCCTGGTGTTGAAGCTCAAGTTGAATGCCTTTATCGCCTTGTTGCTCACCTCCATCTATGTGGGTCTCCTTACCGGGATGCCGCTCGGCAGCATCACCCGGTCAATTCAGGAGGGCATGGCGGGTACGCTCGGCTTCGTGGCTACCGTCGTAGGATTGGGGGCCATCTTCGGACAGATGCTGGAGAGTTCCGGCGGTGCGGAGTCGCTGGCACACTATCTGGTAAAGAGGTTCGGAAAGGAGCGGGCACCCTGGGCGATGGTTACGACCGGCTTTATCGTGGCCATTCCCATCTTTCTGGATGTGGCTTTCATCATTCTGGTTCCCATCGTTTACGCACTGTCGCGTGATACCAAACTCTCGTTACTCTATTATGCCATTCCGCTTCTGGCCGGTTTAGCGGTGACGCATAGCTTTATCCCGCCGACACCCGGTCCCGTTGCTGTAGCGGATATCATCAATGCGCCGCTGGGCTGGGTAATTTTAATGGGCTTTATACTGGGTATACCTACAGCTGTGATTGCAGGACCGCTCTTCGGAAAATACATTTCGAAGAGAATCTATCTGAAGTCGCCCGATACCTCTGCTGATGCTCTCCCGGAGTTCGATCCGGAGAATAGCCCCTCGTTCCGCTCTATTGCCCTCATCATCTCGGTCCCGTTGCTGCTGATCCTGCTGAATACGGTATCCGGTGTGGCTGTTGCCAAGGGGGTTGTATCCAAATCGTTATTTACGGATATGGTGGAGTTTATCGGCCACCCCTTTTCGGCATTGATCATTGCCACGCTGGTTGCCACCTATCTCCTCTGTATCCGTAGGGGTATGGGCCGGGATAAGGTGCTTGAGCTGAGTTCAAGGGCGCTTGGACCTGCCGGGATCATCATCCTGATAACCGGTGCCGGCGGAGTGTTGAAACAGGTGCTGATCGATAGCGGTATCGGGGGAATGATGGCCGAATCGATGGCAAACTCCGCATTGCCTCCCATCCTGCTGGCATGGATGCTCGCAGCGTTGGTGCGGGTCACGCAGGGATCGGCCACCGTGGCGATGATTACCGCCGCCAGCATTATTGCCCCGATCATCGGGGAGTTTGGATTGAACGACCCGCAGAGGGCACTGGTTGTGATCTCCATTGCATCGGGAGCAACATTGCTTTCCCATGTCAACGACAGCGGCTTCTGGTTGGTGGGGAAATACCTTGGAATGAATGAAAGGCAGACACTGCAGAGCTGGACCGTGATGGAGACCATCATAGCGTTTTGTGGGCTGGGATTTACCTTGCTGGCCAGTCTGTTTTTCTGATTTCGTTTTTTGGCACTCTTTTTGCCACAATCTTTCTGTATGAAAGCGAGTTGTTTATGAAAAAGCAGCTATCTTTGCATATCTAACTCATTAAAACAGCGAATGAAAGAAGAGAGAAACTTATTACAGAGCATCATTGACGGAATACAGGAGAAGAAAGGGAAGAACATCACCCAGATCCACTTGAAAGGGATTCCGGGTGCAATTTGCGACTACTTTGTCATCTGTGAAGGAAATACACCTACTCAGGTTGCCGCTTTGGCAGAATCGGTGGAGGAGGTGGTGAAGAAGCAAACCCGCGAGAGTCCGTTGAGGGTTCAGGGGCAACAGCGGGCCGAATGGATCGGCATCGATTACGGTACTGTTATTGTACATATATTCGTTCCCGAGTTGAGACAATACTACAATCTCGACAATTTGTGGGAGGACGCTTCATTGAAGCAGGTTCCGACGGCCGATTAAAACTTATTTCCGTCTGAAGTGTTACATATATTCACTAAAAGCTACATAGGAGAAGTTAATGGAAAACAGCAATCCAAATCATCAAGATAACAACAAAGCAAGAAAACCGGGACGTCCTGGCGGGTTGGGAAATACAAACCCCAATCAGCCGTTCAATGTTTATTGGATATATGCCATTTTGTCGATGGTACTTATCGGGATGTTCTTTTTTGGGCAGAATAAAAATATAAAGAGGGTCGACTGGTCCGATTTCCAGGAATATGTGAACGACAACCGGATCGAGAGTGTTGTGGTTTACAGCAACAAAGATATTGCCGAAGCCAAAGTCCGCCCCGAGTCGGCGAGTTATGTCTTTGGCGAAAATGCCGGCCGGTTTGGGGCCAATCCGTTTATACAGGTAAATATCCCCTCCACTCAGGGTACTTCGGAATTTCTCGATACGGTGAAGAGAGAGAAGGGATACGATATCAAGGTCCGTTTCGATACCACCTCTGAAATTTGGAGCATGCTGCTCACCTTTGCTCCTTTCCTGCTGATCATCGTTTTCTGGATATGGATGATGCGGCGCATGCAGGGTGGACCGGGCGGTGCCGGCAGCGGCATCTTCAGTGTGGGTAAATCGAAGGCTCAGCTTTTCGACAAGGATGCCGGCCCACGTGTCACCTTCAAGGATGTGGCCGGTCTCTCCGAGGCTAAAGAGGAGGTGCAGGAGATCGTGGAGTTTCTCAAGCATCCGGGCAATTATACCAGCCTGGGAGGAAAGATTCCGAAAGGTGCGTTGCTGGTAGGCCCTCCGGGAACAGGCAAGACCCTCCTGGCAAAAGCGGTTGCCGGCGAAGCCAATGTACCGTTTTTCTCCATATCGGGGTCCGATTTCGTGGAGATGTTTGTCGGAGTAGGGGCGTCGCGTGTGCGCGACCTCTTTCGCCAGGCCAAGGAGAAGTCGCCCTGTATCGTCTTTATCGACGAGATCGATGCCGTTGGACGTGCACGCGGAAAGAACGTCAATTTCGGTTCCAACGATGAGCGGGAAAATACGTTGAACCAGCTGCTCACCGAGATGGACGGTTTTGGCTCAAACAGCGGCGTGATCATCCTGGCGGCTACCAACCGTGTGGATATTCTGGACAAGGCGTTGTTGCGTGCAGGGCGGTTCGACAGGCAGATCTATGTGGAGCTGCCCGATCTGAACGACCGGAAGGATATTTTCAAGGTTCACCTGCGTCCTATCAAGATTGATGAATCGGTGGATGTGGATTTTCTGGCGAGACAGACCCCCGGCTTCTCGGGTGCCGACATTGCCAATGTTTGTAATGAGGCGGCCCTTATTGCTGCCCGCAACAAGAAGAAATTTGTTGAACGGGACGATTTCATCAGTGCTGTCGACCGGATCATCGGTGGCCTCGAGAAGAAGAACAAGATCATCACGCAGGAGGAGAAGAAGGCGATTGCGATCCATGAAGCGGGACACGCTACACTGAGCTGGTTCCTGGAGCATGCGAATCCGCTGGTGAAAGTGACCATCGTGCCACGCGGAAAGGCATTGGGTGCTGCCTGGTATCTCCCGGAAGAGCGGCAGATTACCACCAAGGACCAGATGCTCGACGAGATGTGTGCCCTGCTTGGCGGAAGGGCCGCCGAAGAGCTCTTTATCGGCAAGATATCTTCCGGGGCGATGAACGACCTTGAACGGGTAACCAAGCAGGCTTATGGCATGATCACCTACCTGGGAATGAGCGATAAGTTGCCCAATTTGAGCTATTACGATTCATCGGGTCAGGAGTATACTTTCCAGAAACCCTTCAGCGAAAGCACTGCCGAACTGATCGATGCCGAAGTCAAGAGGATGATTGCCGAACAATATGATCGGGCCAAAGAGCTGCTCTCCAGACATGCGGAGGGACACGGTCAGCTGGCCCGGATCCTGCTTGAAAAGGAGATCATCTATGCAGAGAATCTGGAGCAGATCTTTGGAAAACGGCCCTGGGCCTCCCGTTCGCAGGAGATACTTCAAAGCAACGAGGAGAAGCCGCATAGTGAAAAGGAGGTGCCCGACACCCTTCCACTCCCGCCGGTTCCCTCCGAGTAGCTGCTTATAGAGAGCCTAGTGCCGCATATAATTACGTGATATACAGCCCGTTTTTTGTAAAACTGGGCTGTTTTTTATGCCTGTTATTAAGTTTCATTCTAAATAGTGTGAACATTTTTGTTGCTGTTTCGTTTATATGATATAAACATTCAACTGTTCAACAATGAAAACAACGAAACATGCCCTGTTGGCTCTGGTTTTGGCAGCAACTGCTTTGAGTTGCAGCAATTCAAAAGCCACAAATAACGATAATAATAATTCTAAAAATAGAGAGACTATGAAATTTGAAAAAGTAGCATTACCTTATGCAACCGATGCCTTAGAGCCGGTAATCAGCAAAACAACCGTTGAGCTCCATTATGGCAAGCACCATCAGGCTTATGTCGACAACCTCAACAAGCTGGTTGTTGGAACCGAGTTTGAAAATGCAGACCTGGAAACCGTCGTGAAGAAGAGCAGCGGAGCCATCTTCAACAATGCCGGACAGATCCTCAATCACAACCTCTACTTCACCTCCTTCAAGCCCAATGGCGGTGGAGAACCCAAGGGGAAGCTGGCAGAGGCCATCAACGCCCAGTTTGGTTCGTTCGACAAGTTCAAGGAGGAGTTCAATGCTGCCGGTGTCTCCGTTTTCGGTTCGGGATGGGTCTGGTTGGCCAAGGATGCCAACGGCAAACTCTCGATCGAGAAGGAGTCGAATGCAGGAAACCCGTTGACCAAAGGTCTGACGCCGATCCTGGGATTTGATGTATGGGAACACTCTTACTATCTCGACTACCAGAACCGCCGTGCGGATCACCTGAAGGAGCTCTGGAAGATCATCGACTGGGATGTGGTGAGCAACCGCTATTGATTCTGCCGGTAATTGATAAATTGTACAGCCGTCATCTCCGCAAGGAGATGGCGGTTTTTTATCTCCGTTTCATAAAAAAATACGGAACAGCTTTGCAGTTGTTCCGTGATCAATACCTTTCAATGAATGGAGCGATCAAAGATTCTTCTCGATCTTTTCAGTGAAGAGATTTTTGGCGCCCGCACCCACTAACTTGTCTACCACCTCGCCATTCTTGATGAAAAGGACTGTGGGAATATTGCGGATACCATATTTTGAAGTGGCCTCGTCGTTGTTGTCTACATCAATCTTTCCTACCACCACCCGATCTTTATACTCTTCACTCAGTTGGTCGATGATGGGGCCAACCATCTTGCAGGGGCCGCACCATTCAGCCCAAAAGTCGATAACCACTAATTTGTCTGTTGCCAACACCTCATCCAGTGTTGCATCGGTAATCTGTAATGCCATAGTTATGTTAAGTTAGTTAATTTTGAATTCGATTTTCAAATTGTTCTTTAAGTTGTCGATCAGGTGCTTGTCCACCCTGATCCTGGACGGTCGCGAAAAAAGTTGCACATTCATGCCTGGCGATTCGCCGATGATGTGGAAGTATAACAACGAATGGCCCGAATTGTTTTTCATCAGGGCCGATAATTCCGAAACCATCCTGTCGTCCAGTTCACTGATCGGCAACTGGAGCGTTATCTTCGAGACCAGCTTCTCCTTTACTTTGGATAAGAGATTGATGCTGGTCACCTTCACTTCGAGCTCCTCCTGCTTGAACCGCTTGGGTTGAATTCTGGCAGTTAGATAGATAGAGAGACCAAGACGGGCAAACTTTCCGAAGTTTACACTCTCTTCCCCGAAAAAGGCCAGTTCGCAACTGCCGGTATAATCCTCAATGACCATGATCGTGTAGGGGCTTCCACGCTTCGTCTGCCCCTCCCTCACACTGGTGACCAGGCCGCCGAAGGTGACCTCCTTCCCGTTGAGCGGGTTCAACTCCTGCAGTGCCGCACAACTGGTGGTACATACGTAATTCAGGATAAATTCGTAATCGTCCAGCGGGTGTGCCGAGAGGTAGATACCGATCAGTTCCCGCTCCTTGTTCAACCGCACGAGATCGGAAACCTTCTCCACCTTAGGCAATTCAGGACGGCTGATCATAAACGAGGAGTCGTCGCCGAAGAGGGAGTTCATCGATTGATATTTGTCCTGCTGGAATTTGTTGCCGTAACGGATAAGTGTCTCCAGGAACTCCTCTCCCTTGCCGTTTGCCGCCATGAAGTGCTCCCGCTTCACGCCGGGAAGCGAGTCGAAAGCTCCAGCCAGTGCCAGCGCCTCGATCGTCTTCTTGTTGCACGATGAGAGGTTTACCCGTTCCACGAAATCGAAGACATCCCTGAACGGACCGTTTTTCGTCCTCTCTTCAAGAATAGTTTCCACGGCGCCCTGTCCAACACTCTTGATGGCTGCCAGGCCGAAGCGGATATGGCCCTCCCTGTTTACCGAGAATTTCAGTTCCGATTCGTTGATATCGGGCGTAAGGACATTGATTCCCATCGCCTTGCATTCGTCCATGAACTTGGTGATTTCGGTGATGTTGTTCAGGTTGTTGGAGAGCACCGAGGCCATGTATTCCGAGGGGTAGTTGGCCTTCAGCCAGCCGGTCTGGTAGGCCACCCAGGAGTAGCAGGTGGAGTGCGACTTGTTGAAGGCATACTGGGCGAACTTCTCCCAGTCGGCCCAGATCTTCTGCAGGTCCTTCTCGTTGTAGCCGTTCGATTTGCCGCCGGCTATGAATTTCTCCTTCAGGGCGGCCATCTTGTCCGCCAGCTTTTTCCCCATCGCCTTGCGCAACTCGTCCGACTGACCCCGGGTAAAGTTGGCCAGCAGTCGCGACAGAAGCATCACCTGCTCCTGATAGACCGTGATTCCGTAGGTCTCGTCGAGATACTTCTCCATGATGGGGATGTCGTAGGTGATCTTCTCCTTACCCTGCTTGCGGGCGATGAAGGAGGGGATATAATCCATCGGTCCGGGCCGGTAGAGCGCGTTCATCGCAATCAGGTCCTCGAACTTGGTAGGACGCAGCTCCTTCAGGTACTTCTGCATCCCGGTCGATTCAAACTGGAACGTTCCGGTGGTCTGTCCGTTGCTGTAGAGTTCGTAGGTCTTCGGATCATCCAGGGGGATGGTGTTGATGTCGATCTTGATGCCCCGCGTCTTCTCGATGTTGGTGAGCGCATCCTTGATGATGGTCAGCGTCTTGAGTCCAAGGAAGTCCATCTTGATCAGTCCGGTCTCCTCGATGACCGATCCTTCGTACTGTGTCACCAGCAGTTTCTCTTTCGACTCCTTGTCGTCTGCCGTACTGATCGGGACGATGTCGGAGATGTCGGTCTGACCGATAATGACGCCGCAGGCATGTACGCCGGTGCTTCTAACATTCCCCTCGAGCATCTCGGCATACCTGAGTGTGTCGCGTACCAGCGGATCGGGGCTGTTGGCCGCCTCCTTCAGTTCTGGAATATGTTCGATTGCCACCTTGAGGTTGATCTTCTTGACGTTGGGAATCCGGTCGGGAACCAGCTTGGCCAGCCGGTCCGCTTCTGCCAGAGGCAGTTTATGGACGCGGGCCACGTCGCGAATCGACGATTTGGTTGCCATCGTACCGTAGGTGATGATTCGTGCCACCTTTTCGTAGCCATATTTGTCGGATACCCACTGGAGCACCTTGTCGCGTCCCTCGTCGTCGAAGTCGATATCGATATCGGGCATCGAGATGCGGTCGGGGTTAAGGAAACGCTCAAACAGCAGATCGTACTTCAACGGGTCGATATCGGTAATTCCCAGGCAGTATGCCACGGCCGATCCTGCTGCCGATCCACGACCCGGCCCCACCGCCACGCCCATCTGGCGTGCCGCGTTGATAAAGTCCTGTACAATGAGAAAGTAGCCGGGGAAACCCATATTGGTGATGGTGTCGATCTCGAACTGCAGTCGCGACATCACCTCCTCGTTCAGCTCCTCCCCATATTTCTTGCGGGCACCGATCTGGGTGAGGTGCCAGAGGTAATCCGATTCGAGCTGGATACGGATCACCTTGTCGTAGCCGCCCAGCCGGTTGAAGTTGGCCTCGCCGAACTTTTCAATCAGTGCCGCTTCCGAATATCTGGCCTTGTACTCCTCTTCGGTGCCGAACGACTTGTCGATCGGGTAGAAAGGCATCAGGGGCGGACTGTCGATCGAATAGAGCTCCACCTTCTCCACGATCTCCATCGTGTTGGCCAGGGTCTCCGGCAGGTCGGCGAAGATCCGGTTCATCTCGGCAGTGGTCTTGATCCACTCCTGTTTGGTGTAGCGCATCCGGTCGGGATCATCCAGGTCCTTGCCCATGCTTAGGCAGATGAGCCGGTCGTGTGCATCGGCATCCTCCTCATTCACGAAGTGAGCGTCGTTGGTGGCGATCACCTTCACCCCATATTTTTTTCCCAGTTTAAGGATCTCTTCGTTTACCCGCTCTTGTTTCGGATAGGTGGTGCGGTCGGCATCCGGACGGTCGGTTTTGTGGCGTTGGATCTCAAGGTAGAAATCGTCGCCGAAAACACGCTTGAACCACTGTATCGCCTCTTCTGCTCCCTCCAGGTTTCCGTCATCGATCTTTCGCGGGATCTCACCCCCCAGGCAAGCGGTAGAGATGATCAGTCCCTCGTGGTACTGCTCCAACAGCTCCTTGTCGATACGTGGACGATAGTAGAAACCTTCGGTCCAGCTCTTGGAAACCATCTTGATAAGGTTTTTGTAGCCGGTCAGGTTCTTGGCCAGCACAACGAGGTGCCAGCCGCTGCTGTCGATCTTTTCGCTCTGCAGAAACCGGCTACGTCGTGCGCAATAACATTCGCAGCCGATGATCGGTTTGAAGTCGAGTCTGGCCCTCTTGGCGGCAAGTTCCTCCTGCAGCTTCCTGTTGCCGGGATCGCTCTCCAGCTCTTTGGTCAGACGCTTTATCTCGTTCTGAATTTTAGATTTGGCACTTTTGACGTAGTTCACGAACTCCTTGATGCCGTACATTGCCCCGTGATCGGTCAGCGCAATACCGGCCATCCCGTCGTTCATGGCCTTGTCGACGATCCGGTTGATGCTGGCCTGACCGTCGAGCAGGGAGTATTGGGAGTGTACGTGTAAATGTACAAATGGTTGCATATGGAGACGATTGATAAAAAAACCAGATTTTGTGAATCACAAATTTAGCCAAAAAAAGTGCCGCTTCGGGAAGAAGCGGCAAGAATTTTTTCGTTTTTTATTTTGCCACCCGTTCGAGCCATTTTAGCATGAACAGCATGGTAAACATCGATATGAGACAGGCGGTGACGAATACCAGCCATGTGGCCCACAACGGCAGGCTTTCGTAGAAGATGGTTCCGAAGATCAGTAGCTGGTTACCCAGTGCGGTAGCTCCGAGCCATGCCCCCTGCATGATTCCCTGATACTGGGGAGGAGCCACTTTTGATACAAACGACAACCCGAGCGGGCTGATGAAGAGTTCGGCGACGGTCAGGATGAAATAGGTGCCGATAAGCAGGAAGGGGGTCACCCGCTGAGCATCTGTCAATCCTCCCATTGCCCTTGCGGTATCGGCGTCGGGCAATCCCTGTGAACCGATCGACATAAGCAGGAAGGCCGTAGCTGCGATACCCATTCCGATTGCAATCTTTTTCGGGGTGGATGGCTCTTTTCCTCTTGCCCTCAACCAGCCGAACAGCCCAATCACCACCGGAGTGAGGAAGACCACGAAGAAGGGATTGAAGAACTGGAAGATCTCGGCTCCCTTGATGGTGGTGAAGCCCAGGTCGATGCTGATAGCACTCAAATCGGTATATTCGTTGGCGAAGAAGGTGAGGGTTACCCCGTTCTGGTGAAATGAGAACCAGAAGAAGATCACTACTGCAAATACCGAGAAGAGGGCGTAGAGACGTTGACGCACCTCTTTGGGATCCATCTGTACTGCAGTCGGCTGCCCGGTGTTGGCGGCTTTTTCCTTGGCGGCCTTCAACGCCGGATCGGGAAACTTGCTCTTGTTGGTGATAAAGATTGTGAGTGAGATAAGCATGGCGAAGATGGCCACGCCGAAAGCATAGTGGAAGCCGGTGTTGAAGACGTTCAGGTATTCGTTGGCAAATGCGGTCAGATCGGCCGGCGCAGTTTTGCTCACCGTTGCAGCCAGCTCGGTGAAACGTTGTGTCGCTTCCGGTGTTATGGTTCCCCGGAGAAACTGGTGGCTGAGGGCTGGAAGATCGGAATTGTACTCAAATCCGTTGAATTGAACCCACCAGTTGCGGATTCCTACGGCGATCAGAGGAGCAAACAGGGCGCCGATATTGATGAACATGTAAAAAATCTGAAATCCGGTATCCCGTTTATCTGAATATTTGGGATCATCATACATCTGTCCTACTACTGCCTGCAGGTTACCTTTGAAGAGTCCGTTGCCAAAAGCTATGACAAACAGTCCGAAGCAGGTTATGGTTAAGTAGAGCGTGAAGTTGGGGACGGGTGTAGGAGTAGGGATGGCGATCAGCAGATAGCCTACCGTCATCAGGATGAGACCCCAAAGTATGGTCCCCTTGTATTTTTTCGTTTTGTCGGCAATTAAACCGCCAGCCAGTGCAAGCAGGTAGATCAGTGCATAAAAAACAGAATAGATGAGAGTAGCCTCTGTCTTGTCAAGTCCGAACTTAGATAAAAGGAATAACGATAAGATCGCCATCATGATATAAAAACCAAAACGCTCGCCCATGTTCGAAAGGGCTGCGCCGATAAGTCCTTTAGGATGATTCTTGAACATAAATTGAGTTTTTAATTGTTTAGGATTTTTAATCTGCAAATATACACAAATAAATGAATCCGCTTTCCGGTAGAGAAGATAAACCGGGAAATCTTGCATTCCGGAGATTGCTCCTTGCAGGAAAAGTGCGAAAAAAAATCATCTGTTTGTTGGATTGTCTAATTTTTGTTGTATTTTTGCAACCGATATTCGGAAAAAACGAATAAAATGAAACAGAACAATTTTGCATACTCCTTCTATTTTTACTTTTACTTTAGTAAGAAGTAGACAGGATTTTGTGTGCAAAATGAAGCGATATAAAAATAACTTGTTTGAATAGAAAATCCTGTCGATAACACCGACGGGATTTTTTTTTCAGCTGACATTAAGCTCAAAAAGAGAGATGAAGAGAGTTGCCATACAGGGCGGATTGGGCGCTTATCACGACATTGCAGCCCGCACTTATTTTGGCGAGGAGATAGAGATTGTGCCTTGCCTTACCTTCAAGGAGATATTTTTAAGAGCCAGGGAGGAGAGAGAGCTTATCGGCATCATGGCAATCGAGAATACGATTGCCGGTGGATTGTTGCTCAACCACGACCTGCTTAAGCTCAACGACATGAAGATTGCGGGCGAGCACAAGCTGCGGATTTCCCACACCTTGTCGGCTTTGCCGGGACAGACAGTGCAGGATATCCGGGAGATCATCTCCCATCCGATGGCATTGATGCAGTGTGCCGACTTTATCGAAAGTCTGCCCGACGTGAAAATTGTAGAACATGAAGATACCGCTCTGGCGGCAAAGGATATCATGGAGGGAAAACTCTCCGGGGTGGCGGCCATCTGCAGCAAGCTGGCTGCTGAAGTCTACGGCCTGGAGGTGCTTCGGGCCGGGATCGAGACCAACAAACGGAACTTCACCCGCTTTCTGGTCTTGGCTCACGAAGAGATGGTGCCGGAGATACGCAAGTCCGACATGATCGACAAGGCGTCGCTTGTTTTCGTCCTGCCGCATAGTGAGGGGAGTCTCTCCAGGGTCTTGTCGGTCCTTTCATTCTATGACATAAACCTCACACGTATCCAGTCGCTGCCGATTATCGGTCGGGAGTGGGAGTATCAGTTCTATATCGACCTCACCTTCGCCAGTTATGAACGGTACCAACAGTCCATCAAGGCCATCCTGCCGCTGGTGGGCAACCTGAAGATACTGGGTGAGTATGTCGAGGACAAGCATATTATTGCCGATTAATCAGTCGAATAACAAACCGGATCAAATGGATAAGAGAGCTATTATCGAGCCAGCGGCTCACATAAAAAATATTTCAGAATACTACTTTTCGGTCAAACTGGCCGAAGTGGCCAGGATGAATGCCGAGGGGAAGGATGTGATCAGCCTGGGCGTAGGAGCCCCGGACCGGATGCCGTCGCCGGAGACAATCGATACGCTGTGTGAGGCGGCCCGCCGTCCCGACGTGCACGCTTATCAGCCCTATACCGGAATCCCGGAGCTGAGAAAGGCCTATGCCGGGTGGTATGGAGAGCACTACGGCGTGAAACTCTCGTCCGACGAGGTGTTGCCGCTGATCGGATCGAAGGAGGGTATCCTGCATATCTCGATGACCTTTCTCAATTATGGCGACGCCGTACTGGTTCCCAACCCCGGATATCCTACCTACCGGTCGGTATCCGAACTGCTTCGTGCCCATGTTATTGAATACGATCTGCTCGAGGAGAACGATTGGCTGCCCGATTTCGACGCACTGGAGCGGCTCGATCTGAGTAGGGTAAAACTGATGTGGGTGAACTATCCCAACATGCCTACCGGGAAGAACGGGTCGGAAGAGTTGTTCAGGCAATTGGTGGAATTTGGCAAAAAGCATGGCATCGTTATCTGTCACGACAATCCCTACAGCTTTATCCTGAACGACCGGCCACTGAGCATCCTGTCGGTTGAGGGGGCCAGAGATATCTGCATCGAGCTGAACTCGTTGAGCAAGTCGCACAACATGTCGGGCTGGCGTATGGGACTGCTCGCTTCCAACCCTCAATTCGTGCAGTGGGTGCTGAAAGCGAAGAGCAATATCGACAGCGGTCAGTTCAAACCGATGCAGCTGGCCACCGTGGCCGCCCTGCAAAACAGCCGCGAGTGGCACGACGGGATGAACCGCATCTATGCAGAACGTCGGTTGTGGGCTGAAAAGATCATGGAGCTGATGGGGTGCAGGTACGACAGGCATCAGGTTGGGCTCTTTGTCTGGGGAAAATTGCCGGAATCGGTCTCCTCAAGTAAAGCGTTCATTGATGAGATCCTTTATGGCGCCCATGTCTTTATCACGCCCGGTGTGATTTTTGGAAGCAATGGCGAGGGCTACGTCCGCATCTCGCTGGGTAGTTCGGCCGAAAAGATGGAGCAGGCATACGAACGGATAAAAAAGATGTATCATTGTTAAACAGTTATCAAACCCTTTATCATATGGAATTTGAATCAATTTTGTTACCCGGTGTAGAAGATAAGCGTCCGGTCATCATTGCCGGTCCCTGCAGTGCAGAGACGGAGGAGCAGGTTTTGAAAACGGCTGTAGAGCTTGCCGGAAAAGGGGTGAAGATCTACCGGGCAGGAGTATGGAAACCAAGAACGAAACCTGGCGGTTTTGAGGGTGCCGGCACACCGGCGTTGAAATGGCTCCAGCAGGTCAGGAGGGAGACCGGCATGTATGTTTCTACCGAAGTGGCTACCGAGAAACATGTGTATGAATCGCTGAAGTACAACATGGATATGTTGTGGATTGGTGCCCGAACTACGGCAAATCCCTTTGCTGTTCAGGAAATTGCCGATACGTTAAAGGGTGTGGATATCCCCGTCTTGATAAAGAATCCGGTCAATCCCGATCTGGAGTTGTGGATCGGCGCCATCGAGCGGCTATACAACGCCGGACTCACGAAGATCGGCGTCATCCATCGCGGTTTCAGTACCAACGACAAGAGTGTCTACCGAAACATGCCCCACTGGCATATTCCCATCGAGCTGAAACGACGTTTCCCCGATCTTCCCATCATCTGCGACCCGAGCCATATCGGCGGAAAACGCTCCATGATCAAGAAGATTTCGCAGCAGGCGATGGACCTGAACTACTATGGATTGATCATTGAGTCGCACTGCAATCCAGATGAGGCATGGAGCGACAGTGCACAGCAGATTACCCCTGGTACCTTGGCCGATATCTTGAACGAGCTGGTTATCCGCGACAAGGTACAGTCGACTGAAGATCTCTCCGTATTGCGCGGACAGATTGATGAGCTGGACAATGAGATCCTGCAGCTCCTGTCGAAGCGGATGCGTGTCTCCCGCGAGATAGGACTCTACAAGCTTGAGCACGATATGCCGGTGCTGCAGACCGGACGCTATGACCACATCCGGAAAGACAGGGTTGAGCAAGCTGAAAGAATGGAGATGGGGGGCGAATTTGTCTTGAAGATACTGGAGGCGATCCACACCGAATCGGTCCGCCAGCAATTTGAAGTAATGGAAAAAGCGAAAAAATGAGAATACTTATCCTGGGAGCCGGCAAGATGGGATCCTTCTTTGCCGATGTGCTCAGTTTCGATCACGAACTGGCGGTACTCGATACCGATCCCCGAAAACTGAGATTTATCTACAACACGTTACGGATGACGAAGCCGGAGGAGGTGGCCGATTTTGCCCCCGAACTGGTGATCAATGCCGCTACACTGAGGTATACCATCGAGGCGTTCAACAATGTACTGCCCTATCTGCCTCAGACCTGTATCCTGAGCGATATCGCATCGGTGAAGACCGGATTGGAGGAGTTCTACCGGGAGCGTACCCGTCCCTACGTCTCTACCCACCCGATGTTCGGTCCCACCTTTGCCAGCCTGAGCGATCTCAGTACGCAGAGTGCCATCATCATATCGGAGTCGTCTCACCTGGGAAAGGTCTTCTTCCGCGATCTCTACCGCCGACTCAAGTTAAACGTCTTCGAGTACTCTTTCCGGGAGCACGACGAGACCATCGCCTATTCGCTCTCCATTCCGTTTGCCTCCACACTGGTATTCGCATCGGTCATGAAGCATCAGGATGCGCCGGGCACCACCTTCAAGAAGCATATGAACATTGCGCAGGGACTGCTCTCGGAAGACGATTTCCTGCTGACCGAGATCCTCTTCAACCCCTATACTCCCGGTCAATTGGTGAAGATCAGGGAGAAGCTGAAGGAGTTGCTGGCCATTGTTGAAAAGAGGGATAGCGAAAAGATGAAAGATTTCTTGAGTGAAGTCAGAAAAAATATCGAGTAGCTACTTCAATGTCTCGATAATCAGGTGGAACTTGTCGCCTCCTCTTCGGCAACTGTTCAGGATGATCAACTCTTTGTAGCGATCAGTTGAACGGTTCATCTCACTCCACGTATATTTTCACAATCTTCGCATCCGACCTGGGGCGGCTGTTGGCATCTACCGGCAAGGCGGCAATCTTGTCGATGACGTCCAATCCTTCAATCACCTCACCAAACACGGTATACTCGCCGTCGAGGTGGTGTGCCCCGCCGATGGTGGAGTAGGCCTCCTTCATCTCCGCAGGGAGTGTCAGTTTGCCGGGCGCAGCTTCGTACAACGAATCCACCACATGGAGAACCGAATCTAGCAGGGCATTAAAGGCGCTGGCATCAACGCTCTTCAATCTTGCCAATTCATCTTTGTGCGGCAGGTAATGGTCGCGAATGATCCTGTTCTTGATCGGTACATTCACTGCCATCTCCATGGAGTCGAGCCGGCCTGGAGAGTAGATCTTCCCGTGTACGACATAGAACTGGGAGGCGTCCGATCTCTTCTGCGGATTCTCGTCATCCCCCCTGCGTGGGGCGGCGATTGCCCCTTTTTTGTGGAAGTGGTGCGGCCTGAACTCGGGCAGGATATCCATATCGGTCCGTCCGCCACCGATCTGTGCACCTGCCGGTGCATTCCTCGAGTCCTGTGCGCCGCCCTGAATCATGAACTCCTTGACGACCCGATGAAACAGCGTGCCGTTAAAATAGCCCTGCTTCACCAGTTTCAGGAAATGGGCGCTGTGGTTGGGGGTGTCGTCATACAAAATCGCCTTCATCGTCCCGAAATTGGTCTCGATGACAATGACCGGATATTGAGTCTGACCATTCACGAATAGTGAAAATGTCAGCATTAGAGTGAAAATAAGAGACTTTTTCATATCGCAATATTTTGTCTTGCTGATCAACAATTTCAGTTGGGTGCTTTCTTGTAGAGATAGAATGCGATGCCGATAAAAACGACGTTGGGTATCCATGCCGCAACAAAAGGACTCATGTTGCCCTTCACGGCAAATGACGAACTGATGGTCATGAAGAGGATATATGCCATGCTCAGCGCCAACCCGATACCGATGTTCAGCCCCATGCCCCCCTTCACCTTCCGTGCCGAGAGTGAGGCCCCGATGATGGTCAGGATAAATGCTGAAAAGATGGAGGCATAACGTGAATGGTACTCGATCTGGAAAGCCTGGATGTTGCCCAGTCCCCTCTCCTTCTGGCTCCTGACGTGACGGAGAAGTTGCGGAGTGGTCATCATCTGCTGGTCGGTCTTGGCCACGATGAAATCGTTGGGCACAATCTGGATGATGGTGTCGAGTGAGGTTCCGCGGGTAATCTTCTCCTCCATTCCCTCAAAATCCCTTATCTGGTAGTTGTTGATGGTCCAGTGATAGAGTGAGTCGTACTGGATGGATTGCGCAGTAAGGCGGGATACCAGCTTCAGGCTGTCGAACCGGTCGATCGAGAAGTTGTAGCCTTTTTTCGACTCCATGTCGAAATTGCCGAAATAGACTATCGTCCCTTCAGCTACCTTGAACTGGATATCGCGGTCGCCCGTTTTCTTTTTGCGCGGGTCAACATACTTCTGTTCGAATGAGATACGGGTCTCGTTGGCCGGTGGGATAATATAGCTGCCCATCACAAACGAAAAGATGGCGATCACCGCAGCTGATATCATGTAGGGCTTGAGAAGACGTTTAAAGCTTACCCCGTTGGAGAGCAGGGCTATGATCTCCGAATTGGAGGCCATCTTCGAGGTGAAGAAGATTACCGCCAGAAAGATGAAGAGCGGGCTGAAAAGATTGGCGTAGTAGGGTATGAAATTGAGGTAATAGTCAAAGATGATCTCTTTCAGCGGAGCACTGTTGCTCATGAACTTGTCGATCTTCTCGTTGATGTCGAACACCACCGAGATCGATATGATGAGCGTGATCATGAAGATGTAGGTCCCCAGGAACTTCCCGATGATATACTTGTCTATCCGTAGCAGGTTGAGTCTATTCTTCATACTCTTGTCTATTCTGTCGCGATCCTACAGACGCTGCATGGTTCTTTCCACCATGATCCGTTTCCATGAGGAGAAGTCCCCCTCGATGATATGTTTCCGGGCCTCCCGCATCAGCCAGGTGTAAAATGCAAGATTATGCACCGATGCTATCTGCAGCCCCAGTATCTCGTTCGTGTTGATCAGATGCCGCAGGTAAGCTTTACTGTAAAGGGTATCCACGAATGAGGCACCCTCCTCTTCGATGGGCGAGAAATCCTCTTTCCACCGCTCGTTCCGCATGTTCAGGATGCCGTTCTTGGTAAAGATCTGCCCATTCCGGCCGTTGCGGGTAGGCATGATGCAGTCGAACATGTCCACGCCCCGTTCCACCGCTTCCAGGAGATTGGCCGGAGTGCCTACCCCCATCAGGTAGCGTGGCTTATCCTTGGGCAGTATCTCGTTCACCAGCTCAACCATCTCGTACATCTTCTCCGTCGGCTCACCAACCGCCAGTCCACCGATGGCATTGCCATCAGCCTCCAGCGAGGCTACGTTTTCAGCCGCACGGCGACGCAGGTCGGGAAAGACGCATCCCTGGACAATCGGGAAGAGGGTCTGCCTGTAGCCGTAGGGGCATTCGGTCTCCTTGAACCGGTCGATACACCGCTTCAGCCACCGCTCCGTAAGGTCGAGCGATTTTTTGGCATAGGCGTAGTCGGCATCACCAGGTGTACACTCGTCGAAGGCCATGATGATGTCAGCCCCGATGGTGCGCTGGATATCCATCACCTTTTCCGGCGTGAAGAAATGTTTCGAACCGTCGATATGTGAACGGAACTCGGCCCCCTCCTCGGTCAATTTCCGGTTTCCGGCGAGTGAAAAAACCTGGAACCCGCCACTGTCGGTCAGTATGGGTCGGTTCCAGCTGTTAAACCGGTGCAGTCCGCCGGCACCCTCCAGCACCTTCAGTCCCGGCCGCAGGTAAAGATGATAGGTGTTCCCCAGGATGATCTGGGCCTTGATATCCTCCTTCAATTCGGTCATCTGTACCGCCTTCACGCTCCCGATGGTGCCTACCGGCATGAAGACGGGCGTCTCGATCTGGCCGTGATCGGTAGTAATTACTCCCGCCCTGGCGTTCGAGCGGGGATCGGTATGTTGCAGTTCAAATTTCAAAGCGGGACGTTTTCTTTCGTTCAGTCAAATTAGCCACAAAGATAATCAATTCTGTTCTCACCACCCTAATGGTGATGGATTAAAAATAGTTAGCGGAATTTCCATCCCCACTCTTGACTTCAGGGCAAAAAAATGCTATCTTTGTAAGCACCGGATCACAATCAACCCATTTTTTCGCTCGTTTTTTGCATCCGTGCAGGGGTTCCCTGCCGGTGATATCTGTTCGCTTCTCCGTGAATGAGGAGCGGGGATGATCAATTTCAGGTTATCTGTTTGTTACATTAACTTCTAATAATTCTAAGAGAGATGAAGATTGCATATATTGGAACATACCCTCCGCGACAGTGCGGGATTGCGACATTCACAGAAAATCTGTGTAAATCGATAGCCCTCAATTTGGGGCAGGAGAGAAAGAACCAGGCCAGCGTGATAGCTATCAACGACTCCAGCTCACTGCAGGAGTATGACTATCCGCCGGAGGTCAAGTATATTATCCGGCAGAATTACCGTGAAGATTATATCAATGCTGCTGAGCAGATCAACCTGAGCAATTTCCAGGCTTGCATCCTCAACCACGAATTCGGCATTTTCGGTGGTGAGTCGGGATTGTACATCCTCTCACTTACCGACCGCTTGAAGGTGCCGCTCGTTGTCGTGTTCCATACCGTTCTGAAGGAGCCCTCCTTTCTGCAAAAGAATATCATCCGGAAGATAAATGCGGCTGCAGCCAAGATTGTGGTGATGAGTCATAAGGCGGTGGAGTTGCTTACCACGGTTTACGGGATAGCTGCCGGGAAGATCGAAGTGATTGAGCATGGCGTGCCGGATTATCTGGGTGTTTCGCACGAAGCGATCAAGAAGGAGTATAACCTGGGCGACCGGCAGGTGTTGCTGACATTTGGCTTCCTGGGACGGAACAAAGGGATCGAGACGGTGATCAATGCGTTGCCTGCAGTGGTGGAGAGGCATCCGTCGCTTCTCTACATCGTGCTGGGCGCCACACATCCCAATATCCTCAAGTATTCGGGCGAAGAGTACCGGAAGTACCTGAACAAGCTGGTGAGAGACCGTAAATTGCAGGAGAATGTTGTTTTTCTCAAATCGTTCGTTACGGAAGATATCCTTTTTGAATACCTGCGGGCATGCGATATCTATATTACCCCTTACAACAACAAGGAGCAGATCACCAGCGGTACATTGGCCTATGCCGTGGGAGCCGGGGCGGCCGTAATTTCCACTCCGTACTGGCACGCCGAGGAGCTGCTGGCCGAGGGTCGGGGCCGACTGTTCGACTTCAAGAATTCTGAACAGCTGGCCGACATCCTGAATGAGCTGCTCGATTACCCTGAAAGGATGAAGGCATTGAGGGAAAAGGCCTACAGTTACGGGAAACAGATGCGCTGGTCGATGATCGGGAAGCAGTATCTCGCTCTTTTGGGAAGGATAGTGGAAGCTCCCCCTATCCAGAAAAGGATCCAGCGACCGATTGTCAAAATGGAGCTGCTGCCCGATTTTTCATTCGACCATATCAAGCGGCTGACAGACGATACCGGTATCGTGCAGCATGCTCGGTACGGCATACCCAACCTGAAAGAGGGGTATTGTCTCGACGACAATGCCCGGGCCCTGCTGATGTCGCTGATGGCCTACAGTCAAAACCGGGATCCGTTTGCCCTCGATTGCATGCGGATCTATCTCAGCTACATCCAGTACATGCAGACCGAAGAGGGAACCTTTCGCAATTTTCTCAGTTTCAGGCGGGATTTCCTCGACAGGGAGGGAAGTGAAGACTCCTTCGGCAGGACCATCTGGGCGCTCGGATATCTCCTGTATGCTTCCCCGAACATGGCTTACAGGGAGTTTGGCAAAGAGCTGTTTGACAACTCCAGACAACACTTTCAGAGGCTGGAGCATCTGCGCGGGGTGGCCAATACGGTTATCGGGATCAGTTATTACCTGCGGTGCTACCCCGGGGATGAAGCGCTGCTTCAGGTCATGAAGGAGCTGGCATCGAGGCTGACCGATGCCTATTTCAGGAACCGTGCCGACCAGTGGGAGTGGTTCGAGTCCGCCCTTACCTACGATAATGCGGTATTGCCGTTAAGCCTGTTTCATGCGGCTGAGGTTTCCGACGATCCGCTCTTTCAGGATGTGGCCTTCAAAACGACCGCATTTCTGGAGGAGGTGACCCTCGGCAAGGGGTATCTCTCTCCCATCGGAAGTTACGGCTGGTACCCGAAAGATGGAACCCGGGCGATGTTCGATCAGCAGGCGATCGAGGTGATGGGCAACATCCAGCTCTATTTTCAGGCATATAACGTTACGAAGGAGCAGGAGTACCTTCGGAAGATGTTCCAGTCGTTCCTCTGGTTCCTGGGTGAAAACGATCTGCGGGTCCCCCTCTACGACTACGAAACGGGTGGATGCTGCGACGGCCTCAAGCAGGATGGCGTGAACCGTAACCAGGGAGCCGAGAGTACGCTGGCCTACCTCATTTCCTACCTCACCGTCTTGAAGGCATTGGAGTATGAGTCGTAGCGGGCGGGCCGGTATCAGCCGTTCAGGATCTTCTCGAGCAGCTTCCGAAGGCTGACCGACATGAATCCGGAACCGGTATCTGACAGTCCGTAGGGGACGATAAGCTGGCCGTTGTGGACGATGGATCCGCAGGAATAGACCACGTTGGGGACATAGCCTTCCCGCTCTTCATCGTTGGGCACCAACAGCGGATCCCTGAGTCTTCCGATCTCCCTGGTGGGGTCGTTCAGGTCGAGCAGCGTCGCCCCCAGGGCATACTGTCGCATAGGTCCGACACCGTGCGTAATCACCAGCCACCCTTCGGGAGTCTCGATCGGGGAACCACAGTTACCGATCTGGATGAACTCCCAGGGGTATTTCGGCGCCTGGATCCTGACCGGTGCCGGCCATACGTTGATGTTGTCTGAGAATGCAATGTAACTGTTGATTCCGTCAACTCTCGACAACATGGCATACTTGCCGCCGACTTTCCTGGGAAAGAGTGCCAGGTTCTTATTTTGCGTTCCGTCGCCATGGAGCGGCTTGATCTCGAATGTGTAAAAATCCTTTGTCACAATAAGTTTCTGCAGGGCGACATAGCCATCATACGCACTGTAGGTGGCGTAGTAGGTAACCTCGCCGTTATCATCGGTGAACCTTACAAATCGGGCATCTTCAATTCCCTTCCGTTCGGTATAGGAAGTAGGGAAGATCACCCGTTCAGAAATATGTGTGTCGCGCGAGAAATGGATCGTATAGTGGGAGTCGGCCAACCATATCATCTGTTTGATGGAGCGCTTTACCTCCTCTTCGAGGGAGTTGTTCTCGGCCAGGTATCCGTTGACCGATTTCAGCAGTTCACCGTAGATGAACCTGTCGGCCAGTGAATCCATTACCGGCTTTACGACCAGCTCATCGACCCCCATCTCGCGAAGCTTCTTCTGGAAACTCTCCTTTTCATAGATATATCTTTTGGTAACCTCGGCACTGTCGACATGATAGCCTGCCGTCTCAAACTCCAGCTCCCCCAGGTGATTGATCACCCCCGTATGGAATACAATGCTCGATATATGTCCTTCACCGGTAGCCCGAAAACTGACGATAACCCGTTTTGAGCCTTCGCTGAGTCCTGTCTGATCGGGCGATTCAACAATGGAGGGATTGAAGAATGCAGCTGAACTGATGGAGTACTCCATGGAGAAATAGGATCCGATCAGCAGCTTCTTCACCATGCTCACCTGCTCCGGTTCGGTGAAGGTGGGGGCGACCAGCTCCAGTGCTTTGCGGTAATGTTTGAGGAACTTGTGTGTCAGGTTACGGTGTCGCTTGGAGAACTCCCTCAACGTATAGGTCAACGTTTTGTCCGCCTCGCTCTCCTCCATCTCCAGCACCTTCGTTATCAAGGCACGGGTCCGCTCCTCTCCCAGATCGAGAAATCGGATGATCACCTGTTTGTAGTTGGAATAAAACTTGTTGGGTAAACGATTGACAATGATTCTCATAGTGTGAAATATTTAAAACAGACTACAGGAGTCCGGTAGAATGGAACTCCGGAGGCAAACATACATCAACGGGGAGAAAAAATCAAGTCCTGATTAGTAAAAAACGATGTGCGGCTGCAAACTCTCGGCCTTGGCTATTGTATCTGGAGATTATTGTACTATTTTTGTAGGTGACATTTTATCAATCACAGCAACAAAAATCGAGACGTAATGATACAACGAAAACCCGACTGGCTTAAGGTTGAGCTTCCACAAGGGAAGCAATACCTCGATATAAAGGAAGTTATTGCAAGAAACAGATTGCACACCATCTGCGTGAGTGGCAAGTGTCCGAACCTGGCGGAATGCTGGGGGAACGGTACGGCCACCTTTATGATCCTGGGCGAAATCTGTACCCGATCATGCGGGTTCTGTGCTACAAAAACCGGGAAACCGCTGCCGGTCGACTGGGATGAACTGGACCGGCTGGCCGAGACGATATCCAGAATGAACCTGAAACATTGCGTGATAACCAGTGTCGACAGGGACGACTTGAGGGATTATGGTGCGGGATTCTGGGCGGAGACCATCAGATATATCAAGAAAAAAAATCCCGGAATTACCCTGGAAACCCTGATTCCCGATTTCCTCGGGAAAGCGGAGTTGATTCACCAGGTGATTGAGGCGGGGCCCGAGATCATCTCGCATAACATGGAGACGGTGCGCAGGCTTACGCCGTTGGTGCGGAGCCGTGCTAAATACGATATCAGCCTGAAGACCATAGAGGTGGTTGCAAAAAGCAACAAATGCAAACCCAAATCGGGCATCATGGTCGGTTTGGGCGAAACGCCCGATGAGGTAATTCAGACCATGGACGATCTCAGGTCGGTCGGATGCAGGGTATTGACGATTGGTCAGTACCTGCAGCCCACACGCAACCATCTTCCCGTGAGTGAGTTTGTGTCGCTCGATCAGTTCAGGGAGTATAAGCGGATCGGGCTTGAGAAAGGTTTTGAAATTGTAGAGAGTGGTCCGCTGGTCCGCTCTTCCTACCGTGCCGAAAGACATGTGTAATCGAGTAGAGATGGATAGTAGAAAAGTCACTTTTCAGGATCTTGGCCGTATCCGGTACAAGGAGGCCTGGGATCTGCAGGAACGGCTGTTCCAGTCGGTATTGGAAGCCAAGGTTCATCGCTCCCCCTCCAAACCACAATATCTCCTTTTCTGCGAGCATGAGCCGGTATATACCCTGGGTAAGAGCGGTAAACGGCAGAATCTGCTAATTGCAGAACATCTCTGCAGGAGCAGGAATATCGACTTCTATCCCATCGACCGGGGGGGCGACATCACCTATCACGGTCCGGGACAGCTGGTGGCCTACCCCATTATCGACATGGAGGAGTTCCGCATCGGTGTCAAGGCTTATGTCCACAAACTGGAGGATGTGGTAATTGCAACCCTCCGCTCCTTTGGAATCGAAGGTGAAAAGGATGAGAAGGCGATGGGCGTATGGATTGATGCTGCCCATCCCGCGAAAGCCCGGAAGATATGTGCCATCGGGGTGCGTACCAGCAGATTTGTCACCATGCATGGGCTGGCGCTCAACGTCAATACCGACCTCGACTACTTCAACTACATCAACCCCTGTGGGTTCACCGACAGGGGGGTGACCTCCATGAGGAGAGAGCTGGGCAGGGAGGTGAATTTCCGGGAAGTTGAGGAGAGGATGAAGGTCTCGTTCGTTGAACAGTTTGGGATGGAACTGGTTGAGGAGCAGGTTGCCTGTACCTGTCGAAAAAAAATGGCATGATGTCCGCAAACATCATGCCGAATAGTATCCAGGACGATTAGTGCAGAGCGATCACTCCTCACCAGTCACCTTTACGGTAAAGCTGCCTTGCACCTTGTTCTTGTCGGTGACAGTGATGGTTGTCTGGCCCTCCTTTACCCCGGCAACTTTCACATCACTGGCCGTAACCGTTGCGGTGGCGATGGTCGTGTCGGCCGATGCCACCGTATATGGAGTGGTGCCGCCGCTTACCTTGACGGTTGCCTCTTCTGAGATTTTCACTTCAACTGAAGAAGGTGTCATTGTCAGTTTCGGAGTGGGTTCATCCTTCTTGTCGCATGCCACAAACAGGAGTGAGAGAAAAAAGATGCCAGTCAAATAATTCAGTTTTTTCATACTTAAACATTTAAATTCACTGTTGTCCGATAAAAACTTTTTAGAAAAAGTACGCGGGCAAATTTGAGTTTTGCCCGTCGTACTAATAATTGTAGCTTTGTATTTACCACAATATAAAGTCTACAATGAACAAAAGTAC